>PJTY01000044.1_pt1 | contig 139676 bp, 130 predicted proteins | sample 1512121 | NCBI WGS metagenome assembly PJTY01 (sample SAMN08177680, study PRJNA422409) | Soil metagenome, whole genome shotgun sequencing project. | isolation source: Soil enriched (2) on filter paper: alkali lignin treatment | place: USA: Madison | collected 2015-01-15
AAAGTTGCTGGTGTGAGCAAAGTATTACTTGCTGACAATGCTGCTTATGCAAACCAATTGGCTGAAAACGTTGCTGGCTTAGTTGCTGACATCGCGAAAGGCGGTTACAAATACGTATTAGCTGCATCTACAACAACGGGTAAGAACATTCTTCCACGTGTTGCTGCACTTCTTGACGTCAGCATGATTTCAGACATCATCGCTGTTGAATCTGCAAATACATTCAAGCGTCCGATCTATGCGGGTAACGCGATTGCAACTGTTCAATCTGACGAAGCAATCATCGTGGGTACCGTTCGTGGTACAGCATTTGATGCAGTTGCTGCTGAAGGCGGTTCTGCTGCAGTTGAAGCGGTTGCTGAAGCAAAAGACGCTGGTATTTCTACCTTTGTAAACGAAGAAATCGTGAAACTTGATCGTCCAGAGTTAACTGCTGCACGTATCGTGGTTTCTGGTGGTCGTGGTGTAGGTTCTGGTGAGAACTATCACAAAGTCCTTGACCCATTAGCTGACAAGCTTGGTGCTGCTCAAGGTGCTTCACGTGCTGCGGTAGATGCTGGCTTCGTACCAAACGATTTCCAGGTTGGTCAAACGGGTAAAATCGTTGCGCCTGATCTTTATATGGCGATTGGTATCTCTGGTGCGATTCAGCACTTGGCAGGTATGAAAGACTCTAAAGTGATTGTTGCAATCAACAAAGACGAAGAAGCGCCAATCAACAGCGTTGCTGACTACTGGTTAGTGGGCGATTTAAACACTGTTGTTCCAGAATTGGTAAGCAAACTGTAATTTATAGTCTGCTACTTATTCAAGAAAACGCCCTTGTGCTATACATTGCACAAGGGCGTTTTTTATTGGATAGATGATGAATATTGATTCTGCTGCTACGATGGATGCACAGCATTTACATCATTCGCTGGTCAGCTTGGCACGTGCAGATATGGCGCGGGATTACTTATGTATTCGGGCGAAAAACCAGCATGGGCTAGCGAATATTCAAGTGAACCAGTTGCATATGGGCATGATTTTGCATGGGCAGAAACAATTAAAGCTGCATCATCAACAGGTGAATCTCTGTGCGGGTGACCTGTTTATTATCAAGCCCGATACTGTTGCCGATACCGTCAATATTCCAGATCCGGAAACGGGCGAATATCTAACCATTCTGGTGCCGATGTGTGAAGAGGTGATTCAGGCTGCACAGATGATCTGGGCCAAGCCGATTACCGATAAAACAGAAGCAATCTTACGGTTTTCAATCCATGATTTTGCCGCTCATCTTCTAAGCTGGCAAACCGCTTTATTTGAACAGGATCTGGTCAAGGCGCGTTTGTCGATTGCAGCGATACTGGTGCAGCTATGTCAACAGCAGTGTTCCGATGTATTGATTGTTCCTGCTCCACAACTCTCCAAACGAATTTACCAGTGGGTGCTGGAGCAACCACAACATGCATGGCAATCCAGTGAAATTGAGGCGCGCCTGGGTTTAAGTAGTGCCACATTGCGGCGTAAACTCAGTCAGGAACAGACTTCTCTAAGAGAAATCATTACCCGTGCCCGGCTTGCCTATGCACTGGAGTTGTTGTATTCAAACAAACTGCCGATGAAAACGATTGCAGCGAAGTCCGGTTATCAATCGGTTGCGACGTTCCGTGCCCGATTTATGCAGCGTTATCAGATTGATCCTAACGTTTTAGCTTTGTAATTCTCTAAATTGAGCGATTCACGTCGATGATTGAGCGATTTTGATCATTAGGAATGATTAGATTTAAATCAATCCAATATCGAGGTGATGGACGTGAAATTATTAAAACCGATCCTGATTGCATTATTGTTTAGTGCAGCTACGGTCCATGCTGAATCCAGTCCCCAGCTCAAGCAGGTCGCAGGATATTTTTTACAACCGATTGGAAATCTGAAAGTGACGGCGCTGTTTGATGGTGAACTTGGCTTGCCTCGTGGCGATTTGCTGGGAATTTCATCGGAAAAAGCCAACCGGTTATTTGCACAGAATTTTGTACCTGTCGATGAGCACAATCAGATCGTGACTGACTTTTCGGCTTATCTGGTCCAAACTCCGACCCAGAATATTTTAATTGATGCTGGCACGTCCCAATGCTTTGGCCCAAGCTTGGGACATGTCCCGGAAAACCTGAAAAAGGCAGGGGTACAGCCCGAGCAGATTGATACGATTTTGATTACCCATGCCCATCCTGATCATTTATGTGGCATTAGCCTAAACGGAAAAATGCTCTACCCAAATGCCAAGGTATATCTGGCCAAAGCGGATGTCGACTATTGGACATCAGCAGAGAACGAAGCGAAAGCCACGGATTTCTTCAAACCTTTATTTAAAATGACCCGCGATGCATTACAACCTTATCAGCAGGCAGGACAGTTGAATGCCTTTACTAAAACCTCTTTCCATGTGCCGAATGTTGAACTGATCACCACGCAGGGGCATACCGAAGGCCATTCCTCATATCTGGTGGATGGAAAAAATGGACAAAAATTTTTGGGACTGGGGGACGTGGTGCATTATGCTGCGGTGCAATTTCCGTATCCCGAAGCCAGCTATAAACCGGATACGGATTCCCGAAGTGCCATTGCAGTGCGTAAACATATCTTTGAGCAAGCTTATCAGCATCAATGGTGGATTGGCGCTGCACATGTGGCTTTTCCCGGCATTGGTCATATCGGCAAGAATGCGCATGGCTATCAATGGATTCCAGCCCAATATCGCCCAGAACAGTGAAGGGTGGCTTTGATTTTTTCTTCGCTGATAGAAGCTTCAAGCTTGTGAGACAGAGCGTTTCCTTTATGCAACGATACTGTTGCTAATTTAACGTACTGATTTAAATCGCATTAAATTAAGTTTTTCTTAATGGTTAATTTCAATTAAGCTAAAAGTGTACTGATTAGTACACTTTTGTTAGACTTTTATTTTCGCTGGTTTTTTTGTTGAATAATGAAGTTTGATTTCCGCTTAAATGGCGTTGTATTGTTTTTATTCTCCCTTTTATGTCTTACCGCATTTCTAGCCATTGACCAAAGTGCTGTACTGTTGACATGGAATGTCCATGTTCTGGAAGCCTTTCAGGCCATTGTGTTATTGGCTTGTGTTCCGTTCACCTGGTTCTATGTCAAACCCAGGACCTTAACTGAGCAGAAGAAATGGTTCTGGATCTGGGCCATGGCGTGGTGGTTGATGTTCTTTGGGCGAAGCATTAGTTGGGGGCGTGATTTTTTTCCTGAAGTTCCGCATGTCTATTATCGGATCATTTCAATTTTTGTGATTGCACCTGTGGTTCTGATGCTGTTTTCTCCGCACTTAAGAGCTGAAATCAAGTATAAGTGGCAACAGCTCAAGTTGCCGTTCTGGTATTTACTCATTGCGATTTTGTCATTATTTCTCGCGGATAGTATCGAGCATCATCGCTTTATTGACACCTTGTTGCTCAGTAATCATGCGAATCAGGATATCGTGGAAGAGCTCTACGAAAATCCATTTATCTTGGCGCTGTTCTGTTCTGCTTTTTATTTTATGCAGCAGGATCGGGTGACTGAACAGGACAAGCTCATGCCGGCGATGCAGTCAGAACTTTCACCCAAGCCCTATCAATAAAAATAGAGACTTTTTAAACGTTTTAGCTCGGGGCTTAACCGATACGGAATTGCGCTCAATCAGCGACTTTTGCAACAGGGTTTGCTGCTTTTTTATCCAAACCGCTGAGCAAAGTATTTTTATCGGCGCTTTTCTGTTTTTAGTAATTTTAAGTCATTCATTTATATATCCTTTTTATTGTAAAAAAATGCTATTTTTGCAGGCTTAAACTTACCGTTATTTTGTGCTTTATGCTATAATTTTTCGCTGTATTTTTTATTTTTAGTTCAAGTCTTTGAGCTGAATTTTTGCAAGATTGAAGACATAAAAACAGGTACAACTCTCTACCTGTAAACAAGGAGTATGCATGAGCGTATCGGAAATCAGACCGATTGCCATTGAGGACGAACTCAAGCATTCATATCTAGATTACGCGATGAGCGTAATCGTATCTCGTGCATTGCCAGATGTGAGAGACGGTCTAAAACCTGTTCATCGTCGCGTATTATATGCGATGCACGAATTGGGCAATGATTATAACAAAGCGTACAAAAAGTCTGCTCGTGTTGTCGGTGACGTAATCGGTAAATATCACCCGCATGGTGATAGCGCTGTATATGAAACAATCGTTCGTATGGCGCAGGACTTTAGTTTGCGTTACATGCTGGTGGATGGTCAGGGTAACTTCGGTTCGGTCGATGGGGATAGCGCGGCAGCAATGCGTTATACCGAAGTTCGTATGCAAAAGCTCACCCATGAAATTTTGGCTGATCTGGAAAAGGATACGGTTGACTGGGAAGATAACTACGACGGTTCCGAGCGTATTCCTCAGGTGATGCCAACGCGTATTCCAAATCTACTGATTAACGGTACGACTGGTATTGCAGTGGGTATGGCGACCAACATGGCGCCACACAACATGACCGAAGTGGTCAATGCATGTCTGGCGTATGCCAATAATCCGAATATTTCTGTAGAAGGGTTGATGGAGCACATCACGGGCCCGGATTTCCCTACAGGCGGTATTATTTACGGTAAGTCTGGTATTGTGGATGCTTACCGTACCGGTAAAGGCCGTTTGCATATTCGCGGTAAATATCACTTCGAAGAAGACCAGAAAACAGGTCGTACCACGATCGTCTTTACTGAAATTCCTTATCAGGTCAACAAGGCAAAAACCATTGAACGTATTGCCGAGTTAGTCAAAGAAAAGAAAATTGAAGGTATTTCTGAGCTTCGTGACGAGTCTGATAAAGAAGGGATGCGTATCGCCATCGACTTGAAGCGTGGTGAAAATGCAGAAGTTGCAGTGAATAACCTGTTCTTGCATACCCAACTTCAAAACTCGTTTAGTATCAACATGGTCTGCCTGGATAATGGTCAGCCGAAGTTGATGAACCTGAAAGATATTATTGCGGCATTTATCCGTCATCGTCAGGAAGTTGTGACGCGTCGTACCATGTACGAACTGCGCAAGGCGCGTGAGCGTGGTCATATCTTGGAAGGTTTGACCGTTGCCTTGGCTAATATTGATGCCATTATTGAGACCATCAAGACTTCTGCCAATCCGGCTGAGGCGCGTGAGCGTTTACAGGCTGGCGAATGGGCCGGTGGCGGTGTGGTTGCCTTACTGGAAAAAGCAGGCGCGATTTCTGTTCGTCCAGACGAGATTGAAGGCGAAGATCCGGCACGTCCGTTTGGCTTGTCAGGTGATATTTATCGCTTGTCACCAACTCAGGTTGGCGCGATTCTAGAATTGCGTTTACACCGTTTAACGGGCTTGGAACAAGACAAGTTACACGCTGAATATACTGAAATCTTAGGCCAAATTGCTGAATTAACAGCGATTCTGAATGACTTCAATTTATTGATGAACGTAATTCGTGAAGAGCTGGCGTTGATCTTGCAACAATATGGTGATGGTCGTCGTACTGAGATTGTCGAGTCTGGTGTTGATTTCTGTCGTGAAGATCTGATCCCTGAAGAACAGGTGGTATTGACAGTTTCACAAACCGGTTATGCGAAAACCCAGCCGCTTTCTGATTATCAGGCGCAACGCCGTGGTGGTCGTGGTAAGTCTGCCACTGCAATGAAAGATGATGACATCATCCAGCATTTAATTGTGGCGTCGAACCATGCAACCGTGCTGTGCTTTACTGATGTCGGCAAGGTATATCGCTTACGCGTATTTGAAGTACCGCAAGCCTCTCGGGGTGCCAAAGGTCGTCCAATTATTAATTTACTTCCTCTGGAAGCGAATGAAACCGTTACTGCTATTTTGCCGTTGACTGAATTCCCTGAGAACCATTATGTATTTATGGCGACTGCATCAGGTACGGTAAAACGTGTTGAACTGGCGCAATTTAGCAATGTCCGTTCAAACGGTTTACGCGCAATTGAGCTGAATGATGAAGATACCTTGATCGGTGTTGCGATTACCGATGGTAACCAGCAGATCATGCTGTTCTCGAATGAAGGTAAGGCGATCCGTTTTGCTGAAACTGATGTTCGTGCGATGGGTCGTACCGCCAAAGGTGTGCGTGGTATGCGCGTCAGCTTTGCAAGCAACAGTATCGAAGCTGAAGATGCTGACGTTGAAAATGATGACAGCGATGACAATGATGATTCATCAGATTCAAATGTCATCAGCCGTATCGTTTCGCTTGTAGTTGTACCTGAAACGGGTGAAGTGCTGTGTGCATGCGCCAACGGTTATGGTAAACGTACGCCGGTAGATGACTTCCCGACCAAGAAACGTGGTGGTAAGGGGGTAATTGCGATCAAGACCAGCGAACGTAATGGTGAGCTAGTGGGTGCGGTATCGATTGATGAAAGCAAAGAACTGATGTTGATTTCTGACGGCGGTACATTAGTACGTACCCGTGCTGCTGAAGTGGCAACCACAGGCCGTAATGCGCAAGGTGTACGCTTGATCCGCTTAAGCGATGCTGAAACCCTAGTGGGTGTGGTTTCGATTGAAGCTGTAGAGGATGACGAAGAGTTAGATGCTATAGATGAAGTTGAAAATACCGAAGCTGAAACAGTGACTTCTGAAGAAGTGGTTGCTGAGCCAAAAGATGATGCGCCTGAAGCGTAATCATTGAGGTAATAAAAAAGGAAGCTTATGAGCTTCCTTTTTTTATGGGTTGCATCATTACTAAACGGTAATAAGAAATTGCCAGTAAAATTGCAGCGACAGTAGCTAGATAAATCAGTTTTGGTACCACAATAGAGGTTGGTACACCCATTTGATTGAGCTGGACAAACATCTGGACACCATGTGTTGAAGGAAAAATCCAAGCCAACCATTGCATCCAGTGCGGCATGGCTTCATGCGGCCAGGCTGTGCCAGTCAGTAAGAACAATGGAACAGAAGTCACCACAATCAGATGCCCAACCCGTTCCGGCATATCCACCAGTGAACCGAGCAGCATGCCCAAGCCAATCACACAACTGACATAGATTGGAACGGCCAAGAGCATACCCCAGAAGTTGCCACCGTGTGGAAATTCATACAACCAGAAGGTAAAGCCGAATAAATATAGACAGCTCAGGCAACCAGTGGTAAAAATGGCGGCAAATGTGGCCCAGAATTCAACCGGTTTTGCGACCCAGCCCTGTTCACGGTAACTGGCAATCAGCATGGCAAGACCCAACACAATAGTCTGATGAATGATCAGGCTGGCCACAGCAGGGAAGATATAACTGCCATAACCTGACATGGTATTGAACAATGGAATCTGATGAATCGAAAGTTCTGGTTCGAAAGCAGAGGCATTACCGAATTTCTCTAAATGTTCTTTCAGGGTGTATTCGATTGAGCTTGCCAAACCCACGCCAACCTCTTTGGTCCGAATAAAATAGGCTGTACTCAAGTACAGGCCGATGCCGCCCATTTCCCCGCGTTTCAAGCTATTGGTGAGGTTCTCGGGGAGCAACAAGATACCTTCAGCTTGCTGGTTTTGCACCATGCGCTGTGCTTCCAGAAAATTATCCGTCACCGTGGTGATCTTGATATGCGGACTATTCGACGCCTGACTAATGATCTTTGAAGTCAAAATGCTTTGTTCTTCATCCACAATCACAATCGGAATATCTTCTGCGGTTTGTGCTTTATATGCGGTTGGATAGAAAAAACTATATAGCAGGGTTGCTGCAATCAGGGTGGTAAATACCGAATTATTGGCAAAAATATTTTTAAAGGTCTGTAGGTAATAGCTGAAAAATGACTTCATGAATACAGCTCCTGAGTATTTTTCTTCAACAGCCGCACACTGAATGCAAAGAATAGGCTCGCGAAGACCAGCAAAATAGCAAAGGGAACCATCGAGACATGCAGATCACTGCCGATAATCCACTGTTCGGTTTGCAGCTTGGCATAAGGGGTGTAGGGAATAATCATTGACCAGAACTGGGTAAATGCAGGTGCATTGTTCAAGGGCAGGGTAATCCCTGAGAAGCTGGGTGAGGAACCACCATAAAGGGCAATAAAACCAAAGGTTTTAGGCAGGTTTTGGGTGGCGAGTACCACGGTGCTGCTAATCACAGCATAAGAAAAATACAGTAAGAATTGTGCAGCCAGAATCAGCGTGAGTGAACCTGCAATGAAGTAACCGCGGATCTGTGCCAGCCAGAACATCCAGCACCAGGTCCAGGCACAGAAAATAAAGACATAAAGCAATATTTTACCGAGTAGGCTGGAAACGACTTGTTTGGAACTGAGCCATTCACCCACTGTCTTGCGCTTAAACTCTTGCCCTATGGCAAAAGCCACGCAGCAACAGAGCAATAAGTGTAAAACGGCTGGTACCATAAATGGCTCAAGAAATAACTCATAACTCATGCTTGGGTTATATAAGGTCGAGATCTTGATGTGTGGGGTGGGCATGTCCAGATAGGGGATTGTATTGGACAGATAGCTTTGTCCCATATATTCCGCCATGCCATTCAGGGTGCTGATGAGCATGGCTGAGGAAATGGTATTCCCGATACTAAAAAATGACTGGTTATAGGCGATACTAATTTGTGCATCTTGTGCTTTGACCAGCCGTTGCTCAGCACCTTCAGGAATCATCACGAATCCCCAGGCTTCTGTTTTATTGATCAGGCGCTCTGCTTCATCCTGACTGGCAGTGATGGTCTTGACCTGTAACGTATGGTTCAGACTTAAGCTACGAATCACCTTACGGCTCATTTCACTCTGGTCCTGGTCAATCACCACAATAGGAAGATGCTCAGCCTTGCCTGCTGAAAACATACTGCCAAACAGTAGGATCACCAGCAATGGGGCAATGACCGCCATAAACAAATCGACTTTATGGCGTTTGAGGTAGTGTAATTCCCGAAGCATGACAGCAAACATCGGTTATTTTGCCTCTTCTATTTTGAAGAGTACGCTCATACCGACTTTTAAATCAGGAATGCTTTGCTCTGGCACCAAATGGAATTTGAAGCTGCGGATGTCATAACCACCGGTCTGGCGCGTGGTTTTAATGGTTGCAAAATCACCTTCGGCATCAATGTTTTTGACTTTAAAGGTTTCTTTACGATTTAGCGCAGGAATAAAACCTTCAATGGTTTTCATTTTATACACAGCGCTATACATGTCTTCGCGGACATTTAAGCTCACCCATAAATCATGATCTTCAATGATGCTGACTACAGGCACGCCTGTTGCGACTAACTCAGTCGGTTTGCCATAGGTCTTCGAAACCGTTCCGTCAGTCGGTGAATACAGTTTGGTTTCTTCAGTTAAGGCATTGGCTTCTTTGACTGCTGCTTGTGCCATTGCCACTTGTGCATCAGCAGTTGATTTCTGTTGTTCTGTGCTGCCGCGTTTGGCACGCGCATATTGTTGATAAGAGGCTTCGGCAGTTTCACGTGCAGAAGTTTGCGCAGCCCGCATTTCATCACGGCGTTGGCGAGAAATCACACCTTGTTGATATAAGGTTTCACCACGTTTATAGGTGGTTGCTGCCAATTCTGCCTGGGTTTTCATGGCTTGCCAGTTGGCATACAGGGTCTCGATATTTTCTTGTTGAGCACCACGATACACAGTGGAATGGAAAGCAGTTGCACTTTGTAAAGCTGCTTGAGCCTGTTCTTTTTTTGCTTCGAGTTCAGGGCTGACAAAACGAACCAGTGCCTGACCTTTCTTAACTGGCTGGCCTTCAGAGACATAGAACTCTTCAATACGACTAGGCACTTTGGTGCTGATATGCACGGTTTCTGACTCAACCCGACCTTGTAGCTCAATCGCTTGTGGTTGATAAGCTTTCCATAAGCCAAAAGCGATTAGGCCTAAAAGTAGAATCAAAATAATCAGGCCGATGATTTTTGCCTTGCCTTTTTTAGCTGGCTCGTTCGATGGCTGCTGTGTATTGGAATTTGATGTCTCAGGGTGTGGCTGTGCGACTTTCTCAGTCGCGCTCACTTGCGCTTGAGTTGATTCAGACGCTTGAGTTTCAGTCTTGTTGTCCACTTGATTTTTATCGCATTCTGAATTGGATGATGATTGATCTTGGCTCATAAAATTCTCCAATTAACGGATATAGTCAGTACGTGGTTGATGAACATAAAGCTTGAACTCATCAATCGAGCCATAGCTTTGTAAAAGTGTTGCTAAAGATAAAATGTATTTATATGAATTAAGCGCCATTTCACTTTTCAGTGCGCTCAAGGCGTTTTGTGCATCGATCACTTGTGTTGCCGTGCCCATGCCTTCCTTAAAGGAAAGCTGCTGGATGCGTAAGTTTTCTTGGGCTGCCTTGGTGTTCTGGACCAATAGCTGATGGCTGGTCTGGGAAGAGCTTAATTCGCTATAGGATTTGTACAAGACATTTTCGACTTCCTGCTTGGTGCGTTCAGTCATCAGTTCGGCTGCATACTTTTTAAGTTCGGCTGCACGGATATTTTTATTGTTATCGATGCCCGAAAATAAATTGTATTTTGCCATGACGCCAACAATCCAGTTCTCCTTGCTGTCCAGTCCATATTCACCAAAGGCAAAAACACTCGGTTTTTTGGCTGACTGTTGAACCTTGATATTTTCATTGGCTAGTTGGGTATCCATTTGCAGCTTTTTGATCAGACTGGAATTCTGATCATAATTTGCCAGCATTTTATCCAGCGAATGGTTTTGTGCATTATTCACAAACAGAGGGGTGGTGAGATTTAAACTTTCTCTGGTTTTAAGCAAATTTTGCAGGCTAAACTGACTGGCTTGTAAATTCGACTGAGCGTTTTGATAGCTACGTTGCGCATTATTACGTGCTACCTCAAATTGCATGCGCTGGCCTTTATTAATAAAGCCTTGCTTCTCCAGTTTAAGGGCATTGTCATAATGTTCCTGCATGGCATTTAAATTAAACAGGCTGGCATTGAGTAATTGCTGCTGTAATTGCACATTAAAATAAGACTGGATCATCTCAAAACGTTGCGAGTCTTGTTGTTGTTTTTCGCTAATGTTTGAGCGTTGTGCCTGAATGGTGGCAATCTGTTTGGCGCTGCTAATTTTACCGCCAGTATAGAGCGGCATCACCATGGAAACTGAGGTACGCACATCATGGTCTTTAACCGTAACATCGACATTGTTCGGCACCTGATTCAGACCTTCACTTACGGTTTGATCAAATCCCTGACTAACCTGATCAATCACTTCAGGCGGTAATACATTTCCCCATTGCGATAATTTGTCATCAAAACCACGGGTCAACGAATTTTCCAGTCGTCGTTTACTTGAGCCTAAAGGCACGCTGGTTTCACTATGAAATGAATAAGCACGGGCATTTAAATCAATACGGGGAAGGCCCAAGTTTTTAACCGCTTCCATCTCAAGTTGTGAAGCTTGTTGCAGAGCTTGTTGGGCTTGGGAGGCATAAGCATTTTCGACCACATACTGTTCAGCCTCGCTATAGCTGAATGTCTGGGCCCATACAGAAGATGAAAATAAGGCACAGCTGATCAGGCTTATACTCAAGCTTAACATTTTGGGAAAGCGCTTGACCTTGAAATCCGGTCGGTCATGTTGTTTCAACATCAGGTTATGTCGCAATTTAATAATATCCTGCGTTAGTCTAAATTCTTTTTATAAAATTAAAATATTATGTTTTTAATTAAATAGTTATATGGCTCAGATTGGTGTAGTGAATTTGTAAAAAGTAGAGTTTTTAATCTAAATAAAATGGTGAAAAACCGGGACGTTTTAGGTTCGGGAAAAGGGCTAGCAGGTTTGGCCTAAAATAATTGTAATGACAGAACATGATTGAAAAATTAATACTTTTTTTGCAGTCAAATTGAAATATTTACTGCATAAGCTGCTGCAAGCTTCGCCAATCTATGATTAAATTCTCATTCCAATTTGTTCCACTTTAACAAGGGAAAACTCATGCGTGCTTATAATTTCTGCGCTGGTCCTGCTGCATTACCTACTGCCGTTTTAGAAAAAGCTCAACAAGAATTGTTGAATTGGCAGGGCAAAGGTCTGTCGATCATGGAGATGAGTCATCGTAGCAATGACTATGTTGCCGTGGCAGAGAAGGCTGAAGCTGACTTACGTAAGCTCATGAATATTCCAGAAAATTATAAAGTACTGTTTTTACAAGGTGGGGCATCCTTGCAGTTCTCGGCGATTCCGCTGAACCTGTTAGGTAAAAATAACAAGGCAGACTATATCCATACCGGCATCTGGTCTGAAAAAGCGCTAAAAGAAGCGAAACGCTATGGCGATATTAATATCGTTGAAGCGGGTACGCTTATTGATGGTAAACATGCGATCACTGAACAGAATACTTGGAATCTGTCGAATGATGCAGCCTATGTGCATTATGCAGATAATGAAACCATTGGTGGTTTGCAATTCGCGGCTATTCCAGATGTGAATGCACCATTGGTCTGTGATTATTCATCGAGCATTTTGTCTGCACCATTGGATGTCAGTAAGTTTGGTCTGATTTATGCCGGTGCGCAAAAAAATATCGGCCCGGCGGGTTTGACCATCGTTATTATTCGTGATGATTTACTTGACCAGGCCAAGCCGGAAATTCCAAGCATCTTGAAATATGCAGACCAAGCCAAGAATGGTTCAATGGTCAATACCCCGGCGACCTACGCATGGTATTTATCAGGTCTGGTATTTGAATGGTTGCTTGAGCAGGGTGGAGTAGATGCCATCTATAAAGTGAATCAGGAAAAAGCCAAGTTATTATATGGTTATATTGATTCGAGTGACTTCTATAACAATCCGATCGCAGTGCCAAACCGTTCAATGATGAATGTACCATTTACCTTGGCGGATGAAGCACTTGAAAAGACTTTCTTGCAAGAAGCTGAACAGCATCACTTATTGAACTTGGCAGGCCACCGTTCGGTGGGAGGCATGCGTGCAAGTATTTATAATGCCGTCCCGTTAGAAGGTGTACAGGCTCTTGTTAACTTTATGGATGATTTTGCGAAACGTCATGGTTAAGCCATAAATAGCAGTTAAAATAAAAGCCCTCATCATTGAGGGCTTTTGTATATGAATATAGGGTATGGGCAAAAATCAGAAAAAGCCAATTTGATGAAAAATAAGTGCTGCTAAGAACATACCGAGTAAGAAAAAGCAAAAAGCACCAACATCAAGTTTAAGACCTTGATCACTCGAATGAATCAGACTGGTGGTTGTTTGTTCTGGTATAATTTTCATTAGAACGCCTAAAATGCCATTTATGTGATTTTTTGTCACTCAAGAGCAGTTTTAGCATAAATATTGGCCTGAATCCATAGGTTGCCACGAATATATTGGCCAATGTTAAAGTTTCTATACAATTCGTTTTTAGTGGCAATACGAATCAGGATTGCTGGTAAATCATCTTCTAAAACCAGAGTTACGTCATACAAGGTATATTCATCCTGCATAAACTGCATTTGAGTTTTACCAACAATATTACCCTGGAACCAGGCTTCATCTTCCTGACCTAAAGTTTCACCGAATAAATAGGCCACCATTTTAGAAAAGTCGACCGTGACAGGTTCTTGATCTTCTGGTGTTTTTGGCTGCCACTCATTAATCAGTTCCTGTAAATTTTCAGGCGCTACACCATTATGTTCTGCCAAAATTGCATTTAAAGCGCGATGATGTTTAATCGAAGCAGGATCATCTACAATGATTTTCTCATCTGCAGCCACTGCTTCCAATTCATAGGCCCAAGCATTAAATTGAACTTTATAGCTTTGATTTTTGTCATATTGACAGCTATTTACACTGAATAGATTATCAAAGGCATAAATGGTGGTATCTTTATTTAAATTTAACCGTAATACGGCCTGAGTAGCAGAATCACAGGTAATAATGCGCTCAATTTTAGCATCATATTTATACGGGCTTTCGAAACTTGGAAAAGCAGTTTTTAATGCACGTGGTTTCTGGTCTTCCACCGCGATGATCTGGTTAATCGAAACAGATTCACCGCTTGGGCCCTGAATCAACCAGAATGCCTGATCCATCTCATGTTCATCTTCACATAGCCCCATTGGCATAACCGGTGCATCAAGGGCCAGTCCTAACCATTTGGGAACATCAGTTTCGGGTGTATCTGTCAATAAGTTCCAATGCTCGACATGATTACCGAAATTTTGATCTTGAATTTTAATGATTTCTGGACTGTTTTGATTTTTCATAAAGCGAGAGGCTAAAAAGATTGAACTTATTCTATTAAATCGAGGGTAACCGGGATATTTCAAGTCTGAATCTGTAATTCTCTAAAATTTATTTTAATTTTTAAGCTGATATCAACCTCTACTCCAGTCGAAGCAAATGGAAAAATGCATGGGATGACCGCCGCTTTGTTAACTCTACTTTTCCCGTAATCTGCTACACTAGTCTTTTCTTCTCAAGAGTTTTCGTCAACGTGCTGCCATTTAAATTATGGGTAGATGCTGATGCTTTACCTAAAATTTTACGTGAAGTGATTTTACGCGCATCCGATCGTTATCAACTTGAAGTGACCTTTGTCGCCAACCAGAATGTCGGTATCACCCCGTCCATGCGGATTAAATCCATTCAGGTGATGAGTGGGGCAGATCAGGCAGATCAGGAAATTGTGGAACGCATGCAAGAAAATGACATTGTCATTACACAAGATATTCCGCTGGCGGCGCAAGTAATTGAAAAAGGGGGAATTGCCATTCACCCCCGTGGTGAGATCTATACCACGGCCAATGTAAAAGCACGTCTCCATCTACGTGATTTTATGGATACATTACGTGGGGCTGGGGTACAGACCGGTGGACCACCACCGATTTCAGAACGAGATAAACGTGAATTTTCCAGTTCCCTGGATCAGACCATTTTAAAACAAAAACGAAAAACAGCATCTTGAGTTAAATATGCCATCACGTATTAATCTCATGCTCACTTATGGACTACTGGTCTTTATCTGGGCAACCACGCCGCTTGCAATTGTGTGGAGTGTTTCGGACCTGCATCCGATGTGGGCATTGCTGATCCGCTTCTTTATTGCGTTGCCTCTGGCGGTAACCGTATTATTGCTGTTAAAGGTGAAATTTCCTACTCATAAAATTGCCTTATTGAGTTATGCCGCAGGCTCATTGAGTCTGATTGGTTCGCAAATCTTTACATATGCAGCCACGGCTTATCTGAGTTCGGGGCTGATCGCCTTGATGTTTGGTTTGGCACCGATTATGGCTGGCCTGATTGGTCGTTTTGGTTTTCAGCAGAAGCTGGCAGGTTTGCAGTGGCTCGGAATGGCAACATCAATTATCGGCTTGGCCATGATTTGCTTGAGTGGTAGCCAGCAGCATGTACAGCCGATTGGCATTATTTTAATGCTGATCAGCGTTTTTTCTTATTCATTGTCGATTTTTCTGGTCAAGAAGATTAATGCAGATTTGCCAGTGATGGCGCAGGCCACCGGCTCAATTCTGGTCTCAACCTTATTGGCTACATTATTGATACCGTGGATCTGGCAATATGCCCCAACGCATTTTCCTTCTGCGAAATCCTTGTTTGCACTGACCTATACCATCGTGATGGCTTCGTTAATTGCCATGTTCTGTTATTTTAAGCTGGTGCAGAACTTACAGGCGACCACATTATCACTCACGACTGTCATGACACCGATGCTGGCGATTCTGATCGGCGCTTATCTGAACCATGAACAGATATCAGCTCAGGTCTTTGTGGGCGCGAGTATTATCCTGTTTGGTTTAATGCTGTACTTCTTCAGGGATTTAAGGGCATATCGCCGTTTGAAATCTTAAGGATGGAATCAGCTGGCTTCACTTTGTTGAGCCTGTCGAATACTGGCAGCCAATTTGGCGCGATCTTGCGGATTGAGCGTAATAAAATAGGCGCCGATACGGAATTTTCCCTGTTCTTCCGCGGTGCTATGGGCAACTTGCGCAATGGCTGCGATATGAAAGAAATTTTCAGGGTGGCTCAGGGTAATGTGGATATAGGTGCCTTGATTAATATCTTGAGCACTAAAGAAACTTAATCCATTCTCGGAAACATTGACCTGCTCAGGAACTGGCAATAAGGATTGCACGATATTGTCATAATAAGACCCCGTAATCAGGTTTAATTTCTGGTTAAAAAGGGATAAGATGCGAGCAATTTGTTGATCTTTTTCATTTAATTGTTCTAATTCGTAGCGAAACGCATGATCAAATTGATCTAATTCTGCAAGTAGTAGAAAATAGCGGGGCAAAACGAAATGGGAATCATACGGGTCATTCAGCGCTACATCATCGGGAATGATTTGATAGTTGATTCTCAACACGGCATCAATACGAGACATCACACGACGTTCAGTGTTGTCGTCAACAAGATGATGTTGTGAATTTTCCATAATAAATCACCTCGGACTAGATGGTATGTTTAAGCCAATTTCGCTGTATATAGGGTTGAGATACACTCGTGCTCAGCGGAGTAATCATTTTATTTCTTTTGTCGCCTTAGTTTCCATGATCGGCTTGACCCTTGGTGTTGCTGTGCTGATTACAGTGCTATCGGTCATGAATGGTTTCGATCGCGAATTAAAAAATCGTGTCCTTGGAATGGTTCCACAAGCCACTGTTTCTTCTAATCAAATTCTAACAGATTGGCCTGAGCTTGTAAAAAAAGTTGAGCATCACCCGCATGTCACAGGTGCTGCGCCTTTTACCCAATTGCAAGGGATGTTGACTGGGCAAGGGCAAGTCGCCGGTATTATGGTAACGGGGATTGAGCCAAAATATGAAAGCAAGGTGTCGATTATCCAGAACCATATGGTTGCAGGTGATTTAAATGCATTAAAAAAAGGCGAGTTCGGGATTGTGCTCGGTAAAGATATGACCGATGCGTTGGGGCTGAGTCTGAATGACAGCGTGACCTTGGTGCTGCCTGAAGCGACGCCGTCTCCGGCAGGTGTGGTGCCACGATTTAAACGCTTTAAAATTGTCGGCATTTTTAGTGTCGGTGCAGAAGTTGATTCTACAGTTGGCTACATTGCCTTGAATGATGCCTCGACCTTATTACGTTTGCCGGATGGTGCCCAAGGTGTACGTCTTAAAGTAGATGATATTTTTGCGGCACCGAATGTGGTGAACCAGATTGTTAAACAATTACCAGATAATTTTTATGCAACCAGCTGGAAGGAAACACATGGAAGTCTATTTGGTGCGGTGCGAATGGAAAAGAATCTGGTGGGTTTACTGCTGTTTCTGATTATTGTGGTGGCTGCATTTAATATCGTTTCGTCACTGGTTATGGTGGTCGCCGATAAAAAGGCAGATATTGCAATTCTGCGTACCTTAGGTGCTTCACCACGATTTATTACGTCTGTCTTTATTGTACAAGGTACCATTATTGGGGTGGTGGGTACGGTGACAGGAGTGATTTTAGGTAGTGCTTTTGCCTTAACCATCAGTGACTTGGTGGGCTGGTTAAATCACACCTTTGGACTCAATTTATTTAGTGGCTATGTCATTGGCTATTTACCTTCTTATTTACGCTGGCAAGATGTCCTGATTGTTGTGACCGCATCTTTATCTATCAGTTTTTTAGCAACAATTTACCCTGCTATCCGTGCAGCGAAAACGCAACCAGCCGAGGCATTACGTTATGAGTAAGATCGTTCTAGAATCAAAAAATATCTTTAAGCATTTCGATGATGGCAAAAGCAAAGTTGAAGTGATCAAAGGCTTATCCCTGCAAGTCAATGCCGGCGAGTTCGTTTCGATTGTGGGCTCAAGCGGTTCAGGTAAAAGTACCTTGTTACATGTGTTAGGCGGTTTGGAGCAACCTTCGGAAGGACAAGTCCTCTTGCAAGGTCAACGCTTTGATAATTTAGGCGAGGCGGAGCGTGGTTACAAGCGTAACCAATATCTGGGTTTTGTTTATCAGTTCCATCATTTATTGCCAGAATTTACTGCATTGGAAAATGTGGCAATGCCATTAATGTTGCGCAGTGAGAGCAATTTTAAGGACGTAAAAAAGCAGGCAGAATATCTGCTGGATCGTGTTGGCCTGTCTCATCGTATGGATCATAAACCGGGTGAATTGTCCGGTGGTGAACGGCAACGTGTGGCTTTGGCGCGTGCTCTGGTGACCAAACCTGCGGTGGTGCTGGCAGATGAACCGACCGGAAATCTGGATCGTAAAACCGCGCTCAGTATTTTCGAGCTGCTCACCGATTTGAAAAAAGAACTCAATATGGCCATGTTGATCGTGACCCATGATGAGCAACTGGCTCAGTCGGCGGATTCAATTTTGCATATGCAAGATGGTATATGGGTGGGTGAGCATGTTTAAACCCATTTCATTTTATATTGGGCTGAAATATACACAGGCGAGAAAAAAAAGCCGTCTGGTGTCGTTTATTTCATTGATGACCATGATTGGTCTCACTGTGGGTGTTGCGGTACTGATTACGGTTTTGTCGGTGATCAATGGTTTTGACCGGGAATTGAAAAACCGTATTTTAGGAATCGTGCCACAAGCGACGATTGCCTCCACTCAGATTATGACCAACTGGCAAGACCTGGCTCAAGATATCGCTAAACAGCCCCATGTGGCTGCTGTTGCGCCGTATACACAGTTACAGGGGATGTTAACTGCACATGGCGAAGTGACAGGGATTATGATCTCAGGCATTGAACCGGAATATGAAAAACAGGTCTCTATTGTTCATAACTATATGCAAGCCGGTAGTCTGGAGGCCTTGAAGAAAGGCAAATATGGCATTGTGATCGGTCAGGATCTGGCAGACAGTCTAGGCTTGAAGCTGAATGATCCGGTGACGCTTGTGTTACCTGAAGCCACTAATTCATCCGCAGGGGTAGTGCCTCGCTTCAAACGTTTCGAAGTGGTGGGTATATTTAAAATTGGTACTCAGGTCGATTCGATGGTGGGATATGTGGCATTAAATGATGCCTCGACACTATTACGCTTACCGGAAGGTGCTCAAGGCATTCGCTTAAAACTGGATGACATTTTTGCTGCACCAGAGATTTCCGAGAGTATTATCAAAAAATTACCAAGTAATTTTTACGCTTCGAACTGGACCTATACGCAAGGTAACTTATTTAGTGCCATTCAAATGGCAAAAAATATGGTCGGGTTATTACTGCTCCTCATTATTATTGTTGCAACCTTTAATATTATCTCATCCCTGATGATGTTGGTGACAGATAAAAAATCCGATATCGCCATCTTACGTACTTTAGGTGCATCGCCCTTATTGATTACTCAAATCTTTATGGTGCAGGGGACAATTATTGGTGTGATTGGCACCGGATTGGGTACGGTTTTAGGGATTATTTTATCGTTAAGCATTGGTAATATTGTATCTTGGGTGAATACCACTTTTGGCTTAAATTTATTAGATGCCTATTTTGTGCATTATCTGCCTTCGTACTTACGCTGGCAAGATGTATTGCTTGTGGTAAGTGTTTCATTGTTATTAAGTTTACTGGCAACAATTTATCCTGCCTTACGTGCAGCAAAAGTTCAGCCGGCAGAAGCATTGCGCTATGAATAATGTATAAATATTGAATAAGACCTCTTGTTAAAGCTCCGAAAAGGGGCTTTAATTTTGTCTTTAGAAAAACTAAATCCAATGTTAAGAAATGTTGAAGATTATTTTGTTCGGCTGGATTGCCGGTATTGCTTTGATGGGGCAGGATTTCTATTTTATAGGACAAACATGGTGGATATGGCTGATTTTAGCAAGTCTGATATTCGCTTTAGGACGATATAAAAGGCAGCACTATTTTCAGCGGGCTTGGTATAAGACGCTCCTTTTAAGCAGTTGTAGCTGGGCATTGTGCTGTACCGGTTATCATTATGCTGATGTGGCTTTAGAACAGCGCTTAAGCTTACGGGAACTTCAGGTTCAACCATTTGAAGCCATTGTTTATATTAAAAAAATAAATGAACTAACAGACGATGGACAAAAACAGATTGCTGAAGTCCTCAATCGGCATAGCCAGCCAGTAGACTGGCTGCTGTATCTGAATAAAGCTTCTGAGCAATCCATGCAGCAGCCGAGCTTACAATTGGGTCGCTATTATCGGATCAACGGAATGATCAGGCCTGCGCATAGTTATGCCGTAGCAGGAGCATTTGACCAGGAAAAATGGTTTTTACAGCAGAATATTCTCTCTGCATTTTCAGTCAGGCAGATTCAGCCGTTAAGCCCTGATGAGATTTATCGTTTGGGTTATCAGCAACACGATAAGCAACAACGTACGCTCAAAGCCAGGTTGCTGTTAAAAATTGAAGGCATGCGGCTGGACTTCCGGCAAATGCTGCAAACAAGCTCTCTGCAACATCCAGGTTTGCTGCTAGCTTTGCTGACGGGCGATGAAAGCCTGTTGTCGAGCGAGCTAAAACAACAATTCCAGTTGTTGGGAATATCCCATTTACTGGCCATTTCAGGGCCTCATGTACTGATCTTTGCCTTGATGCTGACCTGGTTGTGCCAAAGGTTGATACAGCGTTATTGCCCGAAATTATATTTATGGAAACCCAGACAGATTCTGGTTATTTTTCCTTTTGTTGCCAGTGTTGTACTTTATGTAGCTTTTGTCGGTTTTGAGATTCCGGCTATCAGAACGCTGTTCACAGTGCTGATTGCCAGTCTTTTCCTGATCTTGCGACAGTCTATCCAACCTCTGGCTTTGCTGATCTATAGCGCTAGCTTACTGCTGATTTATGATCCATTTAGCATCTTGTCGGCAGCATTCTGGTTATCTTACGGGGCCTGTTTTATTCTGCTACGAATCTATCAAACGACAGCACACTTGCCTCAAGATCAGGTGCAGCCCTCAATACAAAAGATGATGCTGGCGATTAAGGTGTTGATTGATGCCCAATGGAAAGTTTTTATTGCCTTACTGCCACTGGTGATTATTTTCTTTCAACAAGTTTCCTGGGCAGCTCCATTGAGTAACCTGATTGCAATTCCGCTATTAAGTGGCGTGGTGGTGCCGCTAGGCATTCTTGCTGCTTGTCTGTGGCTAATCATTCCCGCATTGGGTCTATTGTTGTTTCAGCTGAATGATCAGTTGCTTGCATTCTTGTTGTGGGGGTTAAACGGTTTACAGCACCTGTTCCCCGCGTTATACGGGGTTAGTTATACACCTGGCATGATGCTGAGCTTGATCTTGGGATTGGTCATTTTATTTATGCCTAGAGGTAGCGTACCCAAGCTTTGGGCAGGCATCTGCTTTTTGCCTATGATTTTAGGCGTTAACACTCAATCTACAACTTTAACTATTCTTGATGTGGGACAAGGGCAGGCGATCTTTTTACAGCATCCGCAACAGACATTAATGATTGATACGGGCGGTAATTATGACGAGCGAAAATTTGGTATCGGTGAGCGAGTCGACATCCCGTTCCTAAGACAGCAGGGTATTCGTAGCTTGGATCACGTCATTCTATCGCATCTGGATCAGGATCATAGCGGTGCATTTCCGGCTATACAAAATGCCTTTGCGATTACTCAGGTGCAGTCAAGTGAAAGAAGTGAAAAGCTCCCGTTTAAGGACAATTTCTCCTATTGCCAACAGGGTCAGTATTGGTCATATAGCAATCTTAAAATTGAGATTTTGTCGCCTACGCAAGATGGTCTGAATTTTGCCGAACATCAACAGAATGAACAATCTTGTGTGGTCTACTTACAGTTTCTCAATGCTCAACCTTATCAAAACTTTCTGATTATGGGCGATGCAGGCTGGGAAACCGAATTTAAGTTGCTACAGCAATATCCAGATTTAAACGTAGATGTTCTGGTTTTAGGCCATCATGGCAGTAAAAATAGTTCTGCTTATGATTTTTTAAAAGTTTTAAAACCCAAGCTGGCGATTGCCTCAGCTGGCTTTAATAATCGTTATGGGCATCCGAGCCAGGAAGTCCAAAAGCGTCTGCAAGCTCTGAATATTCCGTTACTTAATACTACACGAACAGGGTCGGTGAATTTCCTGTTTGAGCATGGCAAAGTTGAAATAAAGCTGCAACGACAGCAACGGAAATGGTTACAACGAGAATAGCCTAAGCAATCCCTGCTTGTGTTTGCTGACGAACTGTGGCCACCTGAGCCAGTGCTTCATGTTCATCAATATCATAAATTTTCTTCAGCGCGGGATTGGCACGAAAACGTTTATAGCTCCAGTGATAGTGTTCCGGATAGCGCTGAATCAGTTGTTCTAAAGTTTGATGAATGATCAGAGTACCTTGTTCGGCACTGCCTTCATAAATTTGAGGATTGACTGGCTCAATGAACATATCAAAGCCATCTTGCTCATTTCTTTTGGTGTAAAGCAACAGGGCTTTGGCCTTGGTTTTCTGGATTAGCTTGGCACTTAAACTGCTGGAAGCTAAAGGAATACCGAAATAATTCACCATGTCACCGCCATGATCAGGAGTATGATCAGGCAAAATGGCGGTAGTACCACCTTGTTTTAAGGCTTTAAAAACTTGTCGTACACCACTTTCATCGGTTGGAACCAGATGCGCCTGCTCACGGCTACGTGCATCACGGACAAACTGGTCAGCATCAGGATTCTTAACGGGCTTATATAAGATGGTCATTTGGGTATATTGTGCTAACCATGCATTCATCACTTCCCAAGTGCCAAAATGAGGAACAACCAAGACCACGCCTTTTTTTTCTGCCAGCGCTTCATGCAGGTAGTGTTCGCCCTGAACGGTATCAATACGCTGAATATTCTTCTGATTAGATGCCCCCCAGATACTCAAAAACTCGAAATAAGAGGTGAGTTCATTCTGAATGGCGTGTTTGGTTAATAATTGTCTTTGTTGCGGTTCCATATCTGGAAACGCGATCTTTATATTCAGGCGAATAATTTTTGAAAGTTGAGATAGTTGAAAAGTATTGACCAGTCCAGCAACCAGACGTGCCAAAAAACGTCCTAATTGAATCGGCTGACGACTTAGGAGCTTGATGAGACGGTAATTTGAGCTGATGGTTCTGGAATGAGTCATGGAGGCGGTATGAGAAAAATTACAAAGGAAAAGTATAATGTAAAAAATAATTATAAGTTAAAACAAGTTATTTAAACAGTTTTGTTGAAATCAGCGTATATAATAAAGCCACTTTAAAACATATTGGATTGGAATCTTATGTCCGATTGGCCACCAAAACCAAAAAATGAATCAACAAATAGTGACAATGTTACGGGCAAAGAATGGCAGATTTTAGAAAAAGCCGTTCTTGCCTCTGTAGAGGAACAGCGACGTAGCCGTCGTTGGAGTATCTTTTTTAAATGTTTAGGTTTCGCTTATTTACTCATTGTCCTGATTGCAATGACCAAGAGTTGCTCGACATCGACAGAGAAATCAACCACCAATATCAGTAGCGACCATCTGGCCGTGATTGATATTGTAGGCACAATCGACTCATCTGCGGGTCAGTCGACTGTTAACAGTGAAGATACCAATAAAGCGCTTAAACGGGCGTTTGAGGCGAGTGGCAGTAAAGCAATTGTTTTAAATATTAACTCTCCTGGTGGTTCACCGGTACAGTCAGATGAAATCTGGCAGGAAATTCGCTACCAGAAAAAACAGCATCCAGACAAAAAAGTCTATGCAGTGATTGGTGATATGGGTGCGTCAGGTGCATATTATATTGCTTCTGCTGCTGACGAAATTATTGTCAATCCATCGAGTTTGGTGGGTTCTATTGGCGTGATCATGCCAAACTATGGTTTAAGCGGGCTGGCACAAAAGTTAGGAATTGAAGACCGGACTTTAACTGCGGGAAGTAATAAAGATATCTTAAGTATGACCAAGCCATTAGATCCGGCACAAAAACAACATGTGCAATCTGTACTGGATAATGTTCATACTCACTTTATCAATGCGGTAAAAGAAGGTCGTGGCAAACGTTTGAAGACTAACGATCCGGCGGTATTCTCTGGTTTATTCTGGACAGGTGAACAGGCGATTGCTTTAGGTATTGCAGATCGTAGCGGTAGCATTACCACACTGATGCGTGATCTTAAAGTTGAACAAAAAGTGGACTATACCGTTCAGCGTAATCCTTTTGAGTCAATTTTAGGCCGTATGGGTGCCAAGATTGGTGAAGGAATTAGCAGTTCGCTTGCGTCACAGCTGGAAACTCAGCAGAACGCGAAAATTCAATAACAGGTCAAATTGTTCCAACTTTATTAAAGCATGCTTTTGCTGGAATAGATTCTTCATACTCAGGCTGTGTTTTTCACAGCCTTTTTTATTGTAAAAATAACTGGGCAGTTCTTGTTTTGATTTGCAATACATGTGTAGAGCAGGATAATTGAACGATCAGTGAAAACAAATAAAGAATCCTTTATGAAACCCTTGATTCATTTTGCCCATGCCAACGGCGTCCCTTCTAAAGTTTATCAAAAGCTGTTTGATCAGTTGAAAGATCAATATGACATTATTTATCTGGCTGAAATTGGCAATGACAAACGTTATCCGATTACGCATGGCTGGACACATCTGGTCGATCAGGTCATTGATAATATTGTTCAGCAAGCCCAAGGACGCCAAGTGATTGGTGTAGGACACTCTTTGGGTTCGGTCCTGACTTTAATGGCTGCCTATCGTCGTCCCGAGTTATTTTCCCAAGTGATTATGCTGGATCCACCCCTAATCATCGGTAAAGCCTCTTTTGTGTTTCATTTGGCTAAACTCTTTAAACCTAAGCTGGTGGATAAAATTACCCCTGCGGGTTTATCTGCACGCCGTCGTGACCATTGGGAGTCGCGTGAGCAAGCGGCTGAGTTGCTCGGTTCGCGTGGTTTTTATCAACATTTCGATGTCGACTGTTTTCAGGCCTACATTGATCATGCCTTAACCGTTGATCCACAGCGGGGCGGTGTTACTTTAACCATTCCTAAGCAGGATGAGGTGAAGCTGTTTAGAACAACACCATCGATGTGGTGGTTACCAATGCCAAAACCACCCGTTCCTGTACAGTTAGTAGTAGGCCAAGATAGTGTATTTTTAAAAGAGAAATTTCCGCAGGTTGCACAAAAGAAACTGGGTATTCCATTTTCTGTTATTGAAGGAGGGCATATGTTCCCATTGGAGCATCCACTGGATACCGTTGAGAAAATTAAAAGTCTGGTGCTTTGATTGTTTCGATGAGAAATACTGAGATTATTCTAAATGCACTGGGCTTGCTGGGTTATGGGCAAGAAAGTTGCCAAGCAAGCGTACTGATTTTTTTTGATGCTTATCAACAACGGGTTGAATATATCAGCAATTTTTTAGATATATTTGGCCTTGCGTTAAGCAATGTGCAAGCCCAAGACCAACTTGTAAGCGTATTTGATTGATTCAATCATAAAAACTGGCAAGAAATTGATCAGTATTCATTTCAAGAAGGTGAGTATTACTGCTTTCTTCGCATCAAAGTTTTTCTATTGCATTTAGCTGATGAACATGACGCAGATGAAAGCATGGAGTGGTTAAATATTTTTCAAGAAAAATATTTAACCTATCTTTTAAAGTTATAAAAAAACGCATCCTCAGATGCGTTTTATTTTTTAGAATTGAGCAAACTGAATCGGTCGTTCTAAAGGCTTCTGGTTAAAATAGGCTTGGCCATTTTGCCAGCGCAGTTGACCTGTACAAAACCATTGCGCGACTTGAGGATAAATAAAATGCTCAAGTTCATGCACGCGTTGCGCCAAAGTCTCTACCGTATCATGTAGACCCACCTGAATGGCAGATTGCGCAATACTTTGTCCGGCATCCAGTTCAGCTGTCACAAAGTGAACGGTACAACCATGCAGACGGTCTCCGGTATTTAATACCCGTTGATGGGTATTAACGCCTTTATATACAGGCAACAGAGAAGGGTGGATATTTAACATTTTACCTTGCCATTGCAGCACAAAGCCTGGTGTTAAAATCCGCATAAAACCTGCAAGGATCACCAGATCCACCTGCCATGCTAGCAGTTGCTGGTGCATGGCTGCATCAAAGCTTTCGCGATTCGGGTAATCTTTATGTGAAATAACAGCGGTTGCAATATTGGCATCTTTCGCACGTTGTAATGCATAAGCATCAGCTTTGTTTGATAACACACCAATGATTTGCCCTGACAGATTTGCATCTATCAGGGCCTGTAAGTTACTACCGCTGCCTGAAACAAGGACAGCAATTCTCATTATGCAAAGATCACGCGAATTTTTTCGTCAGCGCCTTCAACTGATTCAGCATTTTCCTGAATGTGACCAATTTTCCAGGCTTTTTCGCCTTGAGCATTTAATACTTCAATGGCTTTGTCCGCTTCGCTTGGATCAACTGCAATCACCATACCAACGCCACAGTTAAAGGTACGATACATTTCAAAGCGTTCTACATTACCTTCGCGTTGTAACAACTGGAACAACTCAGACCATTCCCAGCTTGATTCATCAATCACTGCCTGCGCGCCGTTTGGAAGAACACGCGGTAAGTTACCTGGTAATCCACCACCGGTGATGTGAGCCATGGCATGTACATCAACTTGTTTGCAAAGTTCGAGGACCGGTTTTACATAAATGCGCGTCGGTTCCATTGCAACATCGGCAAGTGGGCGACCATCAACGATTTGGGTTAGGTCTACATTTTTAACATCTAAGATTTTGCGTAGTAATGAGTAACCATTTGAATGCGCACCGCTTGATGCCACACCGATGAGTACATCACCAGACTTCACTTTTGTTCCATCAATAATTTTACTGTGTTCAACTACACCCACAGCAAAACCGGCAAGATCGTAATCTTCGCCTTCATACATGCCAGGCATTTCGGCAGTTTCCCCACCAACCAATGCACAACCAGCAAGTTCACAACCTGTACCAATACCTGTCACTACATTGGCTGCCACATCAACATTTAGATGACCTGTTGCATAGTAGTCGAGGAAGAAAAGTGGTTCAGCACCACAAACAAGCAAATCGTTAACACACATTGCCACAAGATCTTGACCAATCGTGTCATGACGATTGAGATTGAGTGCCAGACGTAATTTGGTACCTACGCCATCTGTGCCTGAAACCAATACAGGTTCTTCATAACCTTTTGGAATTTTGCATAGCGCGCCAAAACCACCAAGACCGCCCATTACTTCAGGACGAGTGGTGCGTTTCGCGACAGATTTGATACGATCGACCAGTGCGTCGCCCGCTTCAATGTCGACGCCCGCATCTTTATAGCTTAAACCAGTGTTTGGGGTAGAAGTTGAGTTGCTCATAGTGAAGTCTCCGCATTGGCGGCAGATTATAACCTGAATATACGAAACTCTTATGTTATTTATGCTCGAAAATGCTATCTTTAATTAAAATTTTTTTTATTTATAACGAATATACAATAAAAGGCTAGATTTTATGCAAGATCAGGTACTACGTCGTATCTTTATCCTCGCTGGGCTCGCATTACTGCTTTGGGTGCTCTATCTGCTAAAGCCCATTGTCATTCCGTTCGTAGGTGCTTTTTTTATTGCCTACCTGTTTAGTCCACTAGTGGATGTCCTTGTCAAAATCAAATTACCTCGTTGGTTAGCCATCAGTATCGTCTTTATTGGAATTGGTGTGACCCTGACCATGGTGTTGTGGTTCCTTGTGCCTTTGATCTGGAAACAGCTGATGTATGCCCGGGATAGTATTCCTGCGGGTATCCACTGGATCAATGCCACTTTCCTACCGTGGGTATCACATACCTTTAATGTTGTACCTATGGAAATTGACACTGAACAAATTTCAAAAGCCGTAATGGATTATATCCAGACCAATTACAGCGCTGATAGCATCCAGACCATGGCATTACGAGTCGCCCAATCAGGATTGAACTTTATTCAGATTGGTGGGGTCGTTATCCTTATTCCGATTATCTCGTTCTACTTCCTGCTGGACTGGGAGAGAATGCTGCAAAGTTTAAGACGTTTAATTCCACGTCCATATGAAGCTTCAACCTTAACCATCGTGCGTGAATGTCATAGCGTCTTAGGTGCCTTTGTCAAAGGTCAGTTCCTTGTAATGTTGCTATTAGGCATAGTTTATGCGATAGGCTTACAACTGATTGGGCTGGAAGTCGGTTTAATTATTGGCATGATTGCTGGCCTGGCAAGTATCATTCCTTATCTTGGATTTGGTGTCGGGATTATTGCTGCTGTGATTGCGACACTTTTCCAGTTTGGACTGGACTGGACCCAATTGCTGCTTGTCGGCGTGGTGTTCATGATTGGACAAATGGTCGAGGGATATATTCTTCAACCGTTCTTGCTGGGTGATAAGATTGGTCTGTCACCTGTGGCTGTTGTTTTTGCGGTATTGGCAGGGGCACAACTGGGTGGATTCCTGGGTATGCTGATTGCTTTACCAGTGGCTGCGGTGATTGTAGTGCTGCTTAAACATGCACGTGATAATTATGAAAGAAGCCGCTTCTATGGTTCTACCACAGAAGTTGTACTGGTACAGGGTGAAACTCAGCACATAAATGTGGATTCAGAGCAAGTAGAGCTTGATATTCAAATTAAAAACTCTCAAGATACAGAGACTTCAAACCCGAAAGATTTAAAGTAATTGAGGAACATATTAAATATATGCGTCAACTACAACTGGATATAGAACCACAACTCGATGCTCGAATCAGTGATTTTTCGGGGCCGGGTTGGGGGCCTGTGGTTGATGCAGTCAGACAATTACATGCGGGTTTGGTCAGCCGATTCTATGTCTATGGCGGCGCTGGAACAGGTAAAAGTCATTTGCTTTCTGCAATCTGTGATTCTTATCTGGAGCTAGGCCGGCCTGCAATTAAAGTCTCACTACTCGAGTTATTAGATGCACCGATCGAAGCAATTACTTCTCTAGAGTTTTATGATCTGGTTGCACTGGATGATATTGATGCGATTAGCGGTGTACCGCATTGGCAAAAAGCAGTTTTCCATTTGATGAATAATCATGAAGGTCAGTTGGTGTTTTCTTCTCGGGTTGCGCCGATTGAATTAAAACTGGAACTGCCTGACCTTCAGTCAAGATTAACCCAGGCAGTCAGTGTTAAAGTCCCGAATGGCAGTTCGTATATTGACCGTCAGGCTTTACTTCAATCGGTAATGACCCGTCGCGGCATTCATTTTGACCAGCAAATTGTTGATTATTTATTAAGTAATGGCCCACATCAGGCCTCAATATTATTACAAACATTAGCCCAACTTGAAAAAATGCTGAAAGGTGAAAAAACCAAGCTATCCAATACCACTCTTAAGCAAATTTATGCCTTGATAGATGAATATCGCCAATAGTATAAAATTTCTTGAGTAATTTTGAGAGCTATGACAAAGTACGCACAAAGGAATGTGGTTGCAAACACCTAGTTTGTAAAACTAAAAAAAAATGAAAAAACATGAAAGGAGATCGGTATGCTCAAACGGACGCTTGCCTGCGCGTTATTGGTAATGACTGGGCACGCTTATTCTGCGGATATCCAAGTCACAACGCTGCTCGACGAAAAGAATTATACCGGTTGCTCGTTAAGAAATGCTGTGGAGTTTTTAAATAAAAGAAGTCAAAAAGAATATGAAAATGGCTATCAGGGCTGTGGTGATAAAACCTCTAGTAATACGATCATCCTGCAAAGAGATAAAGAGTATACATTAAATTCAGCAATTCATATTAAAGCGGGCATGGCTATCATGACTGCGGCAAGTGGCAGTTTTAACGATAATCAGAAAGGCATGCATAATGCGACTATTAAAATGGCAGGCAATGATCGTTTATTTGTCATTAACGATGAAAGTGTGGAAGAGACTTTACTTCCTGTAATTCTTGTTGAATTAAACTTAAAGAGTTCAGGCTATAAAGTTACTGATGGGGGCTTAATCCTTAATAGAGAGGCGCTTAGCATTCAGTATTCCCGTTTATTGGGAGGAAATGCTGTACGAGGCGGTGCAATCTATAATGCAGGTACAGTAACCGATGAAAAAAAAACAGCAAGCATATTAACGATTAGTAATAGCCTGCTAGAAGGAAATAAGGCTGATCAAGGTGCAGTTATTTATAGTGAGATGCCGTTATACTTGATTACGCAATCTGTGATTCGTGATAATGAAGGTACTCAAGGCGAAAGTGGTGCCTTACTTTACTCACAAACAGGATTTACGGATAAAACAACAGCGAAGGCACTAGCTTCTCGTGTATCAGGCCTGCGCAATAGTACTGTTTTTCATAATAAAGGCGGTTACGTTGCGAACATCCGTGAAGGAATGCTGCTGAATAATGTCACAATAATCAAAAATGCTGCGGGATTATTTTTACAGGCACCAAAGATAGATGTATCTACTACGGAAGACGGTGAGACAACCACAACCAAGGAGTCAAGCGCTTATATTTCCAATAGTATTATTGTTGCAAACGAAGCCAATAACTGCGCCAGTTCTGCTGATGACGAAGCGGTTATACAAAGTAATTTAACTACTTCTGAATGTAACCGTAATGCACCGAATGAAAGTCCGAATTTCTTTATTGGTAATAATAAACTCATTGCCGGTGGAACGAATGATGAGGGTGAGTGTGCTGCACCGCCTGCTGATGGTCTATTATGCCCGTATTACACGCCTAAGGATCAAATGTTAGGTTATTTTAAGCCACGGCTATTGATGTCATATACTCAACTTTCAGATTCTTTGATTGTAGATAAGGGGCGGATTTATAGTGATGGAACAACAGCTGGCTTCGCAAAAAGTTGCGAAGGTTCAGATCAGCGTGGTAAAAGCCGTAGTGGTTATGATGAATTATGTGATCTTGGGGCGATTGAATTAATTATAAATCGGGCAGAGGTTCCTATTGCAGGCGAAGATATTTTATATGGGCAAATTGCCAAGTTTAGTATTGCCGATAGTTTATTGGACGGTGAACTACTTGATCCTGCATCATGTGAAAAAATTCTGGGTAAACGTGTAGATGATCAACCTTGGCAACCAGGGTGTTTAGTTATCCAGCAAAGACAAACCCCTTCAAAAGGTAAGTTGACCCTTGATCAGCAAGGGAATGTGATTTATGTACCCAATGGAAATTGGCATGGGTCAGATGAATTTAATCTGCGGATTATGACGACAACGACTCGTTTGGGGGATAAAGCAAATTATTATCTCACAATCCCAACCACAATTGTTCAATCACCACCTAATAATTTTCAAAGTAAAACTGTCAATGTTGGTGGGGGGAGTTTTGGGATAAGTGCAATCTTTGCATTATTTGGATTAATTGGATTGCGTCGCTTTAAATCATAATCAGGGATAACGAGATGAAAAACTATAAAAAAACTTTGCTGGCGACTTTAGTGATTGCGACCATGCCGCTTCTTGCAGCGACAAGTAGTACTCCAATTCTAGTCACAACTTTTGTAGATGAAGATGGTGAAAATAACTCTGCCTGTTCTTTACGAGAAGCACTCAAAACGGCGGCTGATAGAAAACCTTATGGTGGGTGCCAGATCTCCGACACTTCCTCAACTACCACTAAATGGATTCAACTAGAAGCCGGTACTTATACACTGGATCGAGAGTTAGCCCCGACAGTTGATATCGTAGTTATAGGTAAAGTCCCTGCTGATTGGAGTAAAAAGAGTGTTATTACAAATGAGTATCCGGCACAAACAGCACTAAAGACAACAATTGATGCCAGAGGAAAAAGCCGTATTTTTAATACCACAAGTAATAATAGTACCCTAAATTTAACTAATATTATTCTGACAAATGGAAAAACTGCAGAACGTGGTGGTGCAATTTATGCAGGGGGAAATGTAAACTTGCAAAATACGCAAGTTTTAAATGCGCAGGCAGAGCAAAGTGGTGGAGCGATCTTTTTGGCTGGGCCATCCGCATCTTTAAATATTGTGAGTGGTTTGCTGAAAAATAATAAGGCACCGTTAGGTAGCCTACTTGCGATGAGTTGTAAAAATGATAATTTATATTCCAAACGAGATATTAAGATCACTGGCAGTAGCCTGATTGCAAATGGTTCTACAGAATCTAGTAGTATGCTGGAGTTTTGTGGGGAACCTACAGTCACTTTGGGTACAAATACGATTGCTCAGAATACGGCAAGTTTATCAAATGGTAACTTGATTAAGTTCACAGGCGATACGCTAGCAGGTAATGAGCCTAATAATAAAACTAGCATTTTAAGTAACTTGAGCAGTATCAATTTACTCAGTAATACTATTGTTGAAAATAATGCTTATTCTACTTTCTTATATGATAAGTTGGGCCTGAAGGTATTAAGTTTTAATGTGCTGGCCTATAATAATGGAGGCTATTCTTGCCGTTATTTGTTGGGGAGTGCTGAGAAACAGAAAGATGTAGGTATAGGTCCAGTGTATAATGCTCTCTCTTTAAAGGGTGACAGTAAATGTGATTTGCCAGAAGAGGCTTTGCCAGAAAAGCATACCAATATTGATGTAAGTAGTACCAGCTTTCAAACACTTTTAACCCCTTTACAACCCCCATCAGAATTTACAGCTTATTTACCTTTGTACTATCCAATCAATCATAATAATAAAACTGATCTGATTGATGTAGGTGCAAGTGATTGTGGTTTAGGAGATGGAGATCAGCTAATAGATCAGCGCAATATTTTACGCCTTACAAATGGTACTTTACATTATAATCCAGATTCGCTTAATACTTGTGATATTGGTTCTATTGAACTAATGAAGCTTACAGCTGGTGATATTGATATAACGAATTCTTCTTTATCAAACTTAATAAATACTTATCAAAATGAAATTGAAAAGTATGAGGAATACATTAAGAATCCTGATGATCCTAATCTAACTAAGTCTGATCAAGAGCAATTAGATTTATATCGGAAGTTAAAAGCTAAGATTAAGGATAATCTACATTACCGTGCTATCTATATTGACTTGAAAAAATATAAGCTGCCTTTACCTCAGGAAATAGTGCAGGAAGATGGAAGTCATAAATTAGTATTTTTTAATAAAGAAAACTATACAGTCTCAACTGAGCCTTTAGGTAAAGGGATGATTAGTGATAATGTTGAAAATATTGATAAAAGTGACGCTGAAAATCTGGTTTGTGAATGGAATGAAGATTTAGAACAAATTATTTTTTATCGTAAAGATGATACCCCAACACAAGGGGGGGATAAGATTTTTTGTAAATATACCGTTCAGTTTAAATCTGATACACATCCGGCTGTTGAGTCTTCAGGTTTAATTCAAGCTCAGTTTAGGAATATGGCGCCTGAGGCAAAGGATACTTCTGTTACACTAAAATATCAGAAGAAAGAAAAGGTTACTATCAACTTGCTGAACTTCGCCAATGATTATGGTGATATGGGAGAGGGTGGAAAAGGGCCTGAGAGTAATCCGAATAAGCCTCAGTACTGGAGAAATTCTGAAGGGGTTGAATTACCAATTCGATTATCCAATGTGCCATCTGATAATATCAGTGTCACTGCTGACCGCAAAGGGCCATGTCCAAAACCAGACCAACAGGCAACCTGTTATGGCGGTAATATTTATGTTCAGGAAATAAATATATTTAACCAATTCAATTATTCATTTAATTATGAGGTTTACGATGCTGAAGGTTTGATTTCAAATAAAGCAACTGTGAAAATTATCAGTACAGCAACCACAAGTGATAAAAATAAAGGTGGAGGTGGTAGCTTTGGTTTCTACTCACTGCTGGGTCTGTTTGGTCTATTAACTTATCGTCGATTGAAAAAGTAAGTCAAAAAAAGAGCGCCAAATTAGGCGCTCTTTTTTTAGAAAAAGAAATTAAAAATCAATGTTCAGCATACTTACTTAAATATTCTTCGCGGATATTGACGCGTTCTTCGGTACTCGCATTTTGCATGCGTTTACGCAAGGTGGTGCGTTCCTGAGTACTCATTTTCTGCCAGACATCACGCATTTTCTGTTTTTCATCTTCCGGCAGTTGAGTAAACCATTCCATTCTTTGCTGGAGCTGTGAACTTTGTGTGGTTGGAATTTCCTTTAACGACTGATAGCGTTTAATTAAAACGCGTTGTTCTTCAGGGGTTAAATCATCCCATGCTTCTTCAGTCGTCGGTTTATTCTGTTTGGAAAAAATCCAGAAACGTTCTGAACCTGCAAAACTGGTTTGCAATAATCCAAGCGTACACACAACAAGTGCTAATCTTTTAGCTGCCATGCGGAACTTTATCCTCACCTAGAACCAGTAACATTTCCATATCTTCAACCATCTGAGGTGAAAGTTTGGGATTCACCACCACCTGATTCTGTGGTTTATCGATTAACTGTAAAGAACTTGGCAATACGGCAATGCCCATAATCGCGGCTGCAAAGGCAAAACCTGTCATTTTCCAGATACTGTAATAAGAGGTTGGTTTCTTTTGTACGGTATCTAAAACATGATTCATCACGCGCATTTTATTGTGGTGCTGCTCTCTTGCAAGTTGATCAAGTTTGGAAGTCACTTGTTTAGCGAACTCATCTTTTTTCATCTGATGATCCTCCCGTATGTGGATTTAAGTGCTCTAAGGCAATTCTGAGTCCCTGAATTGCACGGTGATAATGTGTTTTTACACTACCTTCACTACAATCCATAATTTGCGCTGTCGTCATCGTATCAAAGCCTTCCCATGCTCTTAACATGAACGCTTGTTGCTGACGGACCGGTAGTTGATTGATTGCGGCCTGAATTTCCTCCATAGTCACTTCCTGATCAAGGAACTCAAATGGATTTGGAGTTGATTCATCGACTACATCAATGATTTCTTCGTCATCGTCTAAACTGATCTTTTTAAATAATGAGAATGGACTTGCCCGGCGGGCCTCCTTTCTTCTCCAGTCCTGGAGCTTATTATTCAATATGGTATAGAACAGGGGATACCATTCGTCGGTACTCTTATCGGCATAGGATTTATGCAATGAAATAAAGGCTTCCTGAACCAGATCCATTGCAATGCCTTGTTGTCCCTGTGTCGCACTTTCCATCATTACAAGCGCACGACCAGTCACGTCTTGCATAAAGAAACGCAGACGTTGTTCAACCGTACTACGATCAGTACCGTTTTCTGTTCGAGCCTGTTTAGGTGCTAAATCCATAGAGATGGAAAATCCTGTCATGGATACCCACCATTATTATTTCAATTCATTGATCATATAACGTTGAAAATGGTGGGCGCGTTGACAACTTAAGCAATTATTTTTAGTAGTGTAATAGATTTTCCCAGTAAAAAACGCGTATTTAAAATAAAATAACGTTTTACTGACGTTGGCGCACCATTTCAAAGAAGCAGACTGAACCCGCAATTGCAACATTTAAAGACTCTTGACCACCCGGCTGAGGAATTGTAACCGCCTGGGCATGTTCTAGAGCGTAGTCACTTGCACCTTGGCCTTCATTACCCAGGATCCATACACAAGGTTGGGTTAAATCTTGGGTGTATAAACTGGTTGAACGATGTGAGCTGGTTACAAATACAGGAATTTGAAACTTTGGCAGTAGGTCGTTGAGTTGGAAATTTTCAAAACAAGTCAGACTGAAGTGTGCTCCCATACCAGCACGTAATACACGCGGTGACCATAATGAAGCCGAGCCTTGCGTACAAATTACTTGTTTAATATTGGCAGCTGCCGCAGAACGCAGCAGTGTACCAACATTTCCTGGATCCTGAACATTTTCAAGAATCAGTGTATCTGCTTTGAAATCAATGGTCACTGAGCTTTTTGGAAGATCAACAATGGCCAAGCAGGGCAAGGTTGTGCCTAGAGTACTCAAGTCTTTATAGAGTACTTCGCTAATGACAAAAATATGCCCTTGGTGTAATTCAATCACCTGTTGTAACTCTGGGTGATTGAGTGCCTGTTCAGTGGTAAAGAGAGAAAAGATTTTTTTCTGCTGTTGTAACCAAGCCAGGCAAAGATGAGTACCTTCCAGAACCGTTTGCTGATGTTTTTTTCGGGCGCTGTTCAGCTCGATCAGCCCACGCAAATGTTTGATCTTTGCATTGTCTTTTGATTCTAAAAAAATAACCGCCATAAGATAAACATCCAAAAGGGCATTATAAATGGATGATAATGCCCTGATTTTAAAATTAATTAGTGATAGCTGGTAACGCGTTCAACTTCATTCTTAGAACCAATAATCACTGGAACACGTTGGTGGAGTTCGGTTGGTTGAATATCCAGAATACGAACACGGCCTGTTGTAGAGGCACCACCAGCCTGTTCGATCAACATGCTCATCGGGTTTGCTTCATACATCAAACGTAAACGACCTGCTTTTTTAGGGTCTTTCAAGTCATAAGGATAAAGGAAGATACCGCCACGGCATAAGATACGGTGAATGTCGCCAACCATGCATGCAACCCAACGCATGTTGAAGTCTTTTTCACGCACCGAGGTTTTACCCGCAAGTAATTCATCAATATAACGTTTTACCGGATTTTCCCAATGACGTTGATTAGAGGAGTTGATTGCAAATTCTTGTGTATCTGCTGAAACCTGAACTTTTTCAGAAGTTAACAAGAAGCTTTGTGTCGTCGGGTCAAAAGTAAAGAATACAACACCAGCGCCAACAGTCAGTGCGAGCATGGTTGAAGGTCCATAAAGCACATAACCGGCAGCAACTTGCTCAGTCCCTGCCTGCATAAAATCAGCAGCTTGGGTGACTGCATTTTTTGCTGGAAGGATAGAGAAAATGGTACCTACACACATATTGATGTCGATGTTGCTTGAACCGTCTAATGGGTCAAATAACACCAAGTATTTACCGTTCTCTTGAGCAGGGGTGAAGTCATCCAGTTCTTCTGAAGCCAAGCCACCTACCTGTGGATGTGCTTTCAATGCATCAATCAGGTAATCATTTGAAATGACATCTAATTTTTTCTGGGTTTCACCTTGGACATTTTCGTTGCCCGCGCTGCCTAAAATACCTGCTAAAGCACCTTTTTGTAAGGCTTGGTCAATGGTCTGGCAGGTTGCTGCAATTGTTTCAATGACTTGTGCCAACTCTGGAGTCAAATTCCCGTTTTGTTGTTCTAGGTATTGGGTCAAAGTAAGGTTTGACATATTGAATAGCTCCGATTTAGCCGTGTCAAAAATTGATAAAAATGAATGTGGCTATTCTAGATGAGATCGTCCAAAAATAAAAATTATCTTACTTTATTTATGTTGCTTTTATGATTACAACTAGGCCATTACATGCTATGTTGCATAGATACTAAACAGGATGTTTGGAGGCTAAAGATGACAACCAAGAATTTTGAGGCAACGCCCACGCCAAGTGAACCCATTAACTTGGATACGATTTCCAAAGAGAATGTGAAGGATGCATGGAAAGAGTATGAGGCCAAGCCAGAATATAAAGAGTTTAATAAGCATGATTTGATTGAGTCGATGCAAAATAAGCCTGACGCTCAATCTTCATCTTAAGCAATGAAATAAAAATGCTCACATGAAGTGAGCATTTTTATTTATAGCGAAACCACAATTATTTTAATAGTGGTGGAACTGCTTCGTAGTTAATTTCTACACGGCGGTTTTCTTTCCATGCAGCTTCGTCATGACCTGCATTCACTGGAGATTCTTTACCGTAACTAACTGCTTCAAGCTGTTGCGGATTCACACCATTGGTAATCAAGAAGCTTTCAACGGCTTTGGCACGACGCTCACCAAGTGCCATGTTGTATTCACGTGTACCGCGTTCATCAGTATGACCTGTAAGGGCAACACGAGAGTTCGCATTTGCAACCAGGAACTGGGCATGGGCTTGTAATGTTTGATAATCTTCGTTTGATAAATCACTGCTGTCATAGTTGAAGTGAACAACACGTTTTGCCAAGAATGCTTTATTGGCAGCAGTTACGCCTTTTGAAGATGCGCCAGCAAGGTTTTGTGCATTTAAAGCAGCATCTTCACTTAAACCGTCAGTGCTGACTGATGATGCACCATTCGGATTCGTACCTGTGGTAATTTCAGCAGCAGGTTTACGGCTTGCACAACCCGTAAAAACCAGTGTCGCAGCAATCAGTGGCAGCGTTAGATATTTAATGTTCATATGATTCTCCAATCAATTAAATTTATTTTGGTGCCCAAGCAGGTTCACGAACTTCACCTTGTTCGCTTGGTAAATTCATGCGGAAACGACCATCAGTAGACATGACTGATAAAAGACCACGATTTCCTTCACGCGTTGCGTAAACCACCATTTGACCATTTGGCGAGAAGCTTGGTGATTCATCTAAACTGGTTGGCGTGAGAATATTGGTGATCCCTGTATTAATATCCTGAATCGCAACTTTGTAGTTACTGCCACTTGGACGATGCACCAGGGCAATCTTTTTACCGTCTGCGCTTAAGGTACCGCGCGCATTGAATGCACCTTTAAAGGTAAGACGTTTGACTGAACTGTCATCAAAGCTATAGCGGTAAATCTGTGGTGAACCGCCGCGATCCGAAGTAAAGATGAAGGATTTGCCATCCGGTGAGTAGCGCGCTTCGGTATCAATCGCAGAGTCATTGGTCATGCGTTGTACTTGGCGGGTACTTAAATCCATTTGATAGACTTCAGGGTTGCCGTGCATCGATGCAGTAAATAGCATTGATTTACCATCTGGCGAGAAACTCGGTGCGCCGTTTAAACCACGGAAGCTGGCCAGCACTTCGCGCTGGCCAGTCGCTAAATCCTGTAGATAAATTGCAGGTCGTTTGGTTTCAAAAGACACATAGGCAATTTTCTTGGCATCAGGTGTCCAGGCCGGAGAAAGGATCGGATCACGTGATGACAGAACTGTTTTAGGTTGTTCGCCATCCGTATCTGCAATTTGCAAGGTATAACGTTGTGCAGGAGTCGCCTGATTACGTAATACATAGGCAATACGACCGCTAAAGTCACCTGCGATACCGGTTAAGGCCTGATAAATTGTATCACTGATCAGGTGGCCTGCCTGACGCACACGTGAACGAGGCACAGTCAGGACTTCATTCAGTAGATATTGTTGTTTTTGTACGTCATACAACTGGTAGTGAATTTCAAATGTATTGGCATCCACAGCCTTCATTTGGCCCACGACGACATAAGGCACACCCGCAGTTTGCCAATCGCCTGCCTGTATTTGATTAAGGCTGGCAGTTGCAGGTAAGTTTTGAGATGCACTGGTAAAACGGCCTGAACGGTTCAAGTCGCTTTCCACAATTGGATAGATCGCATTGTCATTGGCAAATGGAATGATCGCGATTTTGGGTGCTTGTTCAGGTGCTTTAGCAATTTCTAGATGTAATTGAGCAAAAGTTGCAGTAGGAACAACTGTGCTAATTGCAGCGAAAACTGCTAAAGAGAGGAGGTGTTTACGAGTCTTGTCCATAGTTACAATTACTTGCGTCGTATTTTTGTGGCTGTTGATTATTTAACACAGTTATAGGCTTTGTGCTATTAAAAGCCTATAACGTTAACTATTCATTACTATTTTGCAGTAAAACTTGAAGTAAAGCTTCTTGCCTCACGGCGTGCAACAGGATCATCTGGCATTGGATAAGGTGCAGCAGCACGAACTGCAGCTTCTACACTTGCTTTCACGTCTGGATCGCTTGCAGAAACAACAACAGATAATACAGCACCGCTATCGCTCAAGGTAACACGTGCGCTGGCACGCTGACCTGATGAACCCGATGGCATATTCCAGGCACGATAGATTTTTTGTTCAAAATCACGTTTGGCTGTTGATGCAATACGTTTTGCATCGGCTTTTTTCTGAGCTGCATCCTGTTCCGCTTTTTTAGCAGCAGCGGCTTTTGCGTCGGCTTCTGCCTCAGCTTTACGTTTCGCGTCTGCCTCAGCTTTGGCTTTTGCATCGGCGTCGGCCTTGCGTTTGGCATCGGCATCCGCTTTTGCTTTGGCATCGGCATCCGCTTTTGCTTTGGCATCTGCGTCAGCTTTACGTTTGGCATCTGCGTCAGCTTTGCGTTTGGCATCTGCATCGGCCTTGCGTTTGGCATCAGCATCCGCTTTTGCTTTGGCATCGGCATCTGCTTTACGTTTGGCATCTGCCTCAGCTTTGCGCTTGGCATCCGCGTCAGCTTTTGCTTTCGCATCTGCGTCGGCTTTACGTTTAGCGTCTGCATCCGCTTTGCGTTTGGCATCTGCGTCAGCTTTGCGTTTCGCATCGGCATCAGCTTTACGTTTCACATCTGTATCAGCTTTGCGTTTGGCATCAGCATCCGCTTTGGCTTTGGCTTTGGCTTTGGCATCGGCGTCAGCCTTGCGTTTGGCATCTGCCTCGGCTTTACGTTTCGCGTCCTGCTGAGCTTGAAGCTTGGCATTTTCAGCCGCTTTCTGCTGTTTTAACTTGGCATCTTGCTCTGCTTTCTGGCGAGCTTTAGCGTCTGCTTCAGCTTTCGCGTTTTGTTCAGCCCTGCGTTTTACTTCAGCTTCATTTTTAGCTTTTGCCTCGGCTTGACGTTTTGCTTCAGCTTCATTTTTAGCTTTCGTATCGGCCTGACGTTTTGCTTCAGCATCTGCACGTTGTTTTTGTGCTTGTGCTTCTGCAAGTTTACGTTGTTGTTCCTCTTGCTGAGCGCGAGCAGCTTCTTCAGCTTTACGTTTTTGTTCAGCTAATTTTGCCTGCTGTGCTTGTGCTGCCTTTTGCTTCTCGGCTGCAAGTTGTTGAGCCGTTGGTGGTGGAGGGGCTACAGGAATATTTTCAGGTAGTGTCGGATCAACATTCGGACTGACCACTTCTGGTGCCTGTTTGTCAGCCGTGACCTGTTGTTCAGGCTGCTGTAGCGATGAAGGTAAATCTTCTGGCTTCACCAAAATAGTGGTGAGTTTTTTAGGCTCTTCCGGTGGTTTACTCAAGCCTAAAAACAGTAAGCCAACAATCGCGATTGCATGCACACCGAGTGTGAAACCCAGTGCAATCGCATTTTGTTTAAAAGGCGGCTCTTGAAATTTTTTCATAGCTTATTTTAACGGCTCAGTCAGTAAGCCAACTTGAGTTAGGCCGGCTTCTTGTAGACTCGCCATCAGTGAAACCACTTCACCATAAGGACGAGATTTATCACCATTCACCAGAACAGTCAGTTGCTTATTTTCTTGCTCGGCTTGAGTTTGTGCCTCACTTAAAAGGGTTTCAAGCTGGGCAAGTGATAACGGTTCACTGCCTTTGTGTTCTTGATATTGCAAAAAGATATCACCATCTTTACCAATCGTGACCATTGCTGGCATGTCTTTAGATTCAATAGGGTGATTATTGGCTTGAGGTAAATCCACTTTGATACCACTGGTGATCATGGGTGCGGTCACCATAAAAATGACCAGTAGCACCAACATGACGTCGATATAAGGAACCACGTTCATATCGCTTTTTAGTGGTTTCTTAATCCGCTCAAAACGTCCAGATCGTTGAATCGCCATTATGCATCTTCCTGTGTCGTTCCAATTGCTTGGCGCTGTAAAAGAGCAACCATTTCTTCTGCAAATAAGGCACGGTCTGAATAGATTGATTCACCTTTGGCGGTATAGTGGTTAAAGGCAAGTACCGCTGGAATGGCTGCAAACAAGCCGATTGCGGTGGCGATAAGAGCCTCGGCAATACCCGGTGCAACGGTGGCTAAAGTGACTTGATCAACTGCAGCCAGACCGATGAAGGCATTCATGATACCCCAGACAGTACCGAATAAACCGATATAAGGTGCAACCGAACCAATGCTGGCCAATGCACCTAAACCTTGCTCCAAACCACCTTGATCACGGCTTAAACCGACACGAAGAATACGTTCAGTTCCTTCGATAGTCTGGTTGGTATCTGCTTTACGTTTTTGTAATTTAAAAAACTCACCCAACCCTTGATAGAAGATATCTTCCAAACCACGACGTTTAGAGTTGAGTTGAGCATTGTTATAAAGAGTATTTAATTCGGCACCTGACCAGAACATCTTTTGAAAATGCTCATCATCTTGTCCTGCTTTTTTGAAGCCCATATGTAATTTTGCAATCAGATACCAGCTGTAAATTGAAGCAAGTAATAAAATTAGCATGACCAGCTGTACAACAGGACTTGCTTGTAAAATAAGGTCGGAGATGTGTAGAGAAGATTCTAAATTAGTTGCCATAAGTTACTGTGCCGAAAGTTTATTTTAGTCCTGTGCCAATTCTTTTTGAATCAGGTCACGAATTTCATCAGGAAGTCGACGTGGCATTAACTCTTTGTTTAAACATGCCAACACAACCTCACCTGAAGCCAGCAAGATTTCACCACGATAAATATTTTGTTGCAACACAAATGATGCGGCTTTACACGAAATAACACGTGCTGTAACGGTAATTAAATCATCCATTAATATAGGTCGTACATATTTGACCTGAATCTGGTGCACTACAAAGTTGTAATCTTGTTGATGCCAGTAATGATCTACACCCGCAGCACGTAACCATTCAGTGCGCGCACGTTCCATAAAACGGATATGGTTGGCGTGATAGACGATACCACCTGCATCTGTATCTTCGATGTAAACGCGAATTTTAAATTCAAAATGATTAGCCATGTTTTTACCTATTTCCATGCTCAGTCGGCAGCAATCAGGGAATGATAGGGGGTCAATTCGAAGATGGAAATAGTAATAAATAACATATTGTTGAACTTGATAAAAAAGTAGCCCTCCGAGGAGGGCTTTCTGAGGTGTTTTGAAGGGTTAATAGAAAGAAATCCAATCAATTGTTATTGGGAAACCTTCGACACTTTGATTATTGGCATAAGCATTAATCATGGCTTGGCCATCAACAGTTTCAGTGATTACAATTGAGTTCTGTTTATTATTCATATCTTCTATCTCAACTATTGCATTGCTTGGCTGCATGTTTTCAAGAGATTGAATATCATAAAATGGAACTTTAGCGTTAAAGTTTACTGAGAAAATTTTACTGTTTACTTCACCATTTAATTCGCCTTGTGCAATGTTCTCGATATTACCTGTTGAAATTGAATGATTTGAAATAAGCGCATAATTGTTTAAAGTAAATTTTTGATTGTTGCTTCTATCCATTTTATCTGAAAATTTGTATGTAAATTGTTTTACTTCAAATAGGTCACGATAAATATCATTACTGAGTGTTGTTGAGGTGATATTTAGTTTACCGTTGGCGAGATGAACTTCCTTTGCCAAATCAATATTAAAATTGGTTAGGGTTAAGTCAGTTTTTTCTGAGATTGGTGATGGGGTTGTTTTTGATTGAATAGTACCGGAAGCTGTAGCAACTTCATCTTCACCAAAGATAGGAAATGAGCCTTTATCTGAACGCACTGTAGGATTTTTACAGTTATTTAAAGTGACACTACCATCATTATTAAGCTTAGCACTTCCAGATTGGCAAGAAACAGAATTTTGGTTACTCATAAGATAATGAATTTCTTGAGCTACAGTTACGATATTAATTATGGGGTTGTTATGTTCATTTGAAATCGCAACTACAGGTTCACTAACAAGGGCGATATTTTCTTTTTTTGTATAGTCTATTTTCTCTTTACTATCAAATGATGTCTGATTGTTGGAGCCATCTCCACCTCCACAGGCGGTTAATAATAGCGCTCCAGAGCATATAGTAGAAATTAATAATTTGTTTGACATTTCTTTCACCCTTTATATTGGATTTTGATTGGTTTAAATGTGCGGTGTAATTTTAAGATGAAAAATTATAACAGGAAATTTTATTTTTAATATCTAGATATTTTGTTTTTAAAATAATTGAACTAGTTAATAGAATAAATATCGCATTAATACGATATTTATTCTATTCAGTATTTATTCAGGCGGTGTCATACCAAATTGCAAATACGCCATATTGGTTGCAATACGACCGCGAGCGGTACGCATCACATAACCTTGCTGAATTAAATACGGTTCAATTACATCTTCCAGCGTTCCACTGTCTTCTGCCATCGCTGCGGCTAATGCTTCGACGCCAGTTGGTCGTCCTTCAAAACGTTCCAGCAACATACTGAGATAACGTCGATCGAGCGTATCTAAACCAGCTTTATCCACATTGAGCATGTCTAAAGCACGTTGAGCCATGTCTTGAGTTACTTCACCTGTGCCTTTGACTTGCGCGTAGTCACGAACACGACGTAATAAACGGTTGGCAATACGTGGAGTGCCGCGTGCACGACGGGCGATTTCAGTTGAACCCTCATGGGTAATCGGCACATCCATCAGATTGGCAGAACGTGTCACGATATGGGTCAAATCCTCAACCGAATAGAACTCTAAGCGTTGCACAATCCCGAAACGGTCACGTAATGGCGAAGTGAGTAAACCCGCACGTGTTGTGGCTGCAACTAAAGTAAACGCAGGTAGATCGAGCTTGATTGAGCGGGCAGCAGGGCCTTCACCGATCATGATATCCAGCTGATAATCTTCCATCGCCGGATACAGAATTTCTTCAATTACGGGTGAAAGACGATGGATTTCGTCAATAAACAGAACATCACCTTCTTCCAGATTGGTCAGCATGGCAGCCAAATCGCCAGCACGCTCTAACACTGGACCAGAAGTCGATTTTAAATTACCGCCCATTTCACGCGCGATAATATTCGCCAAGGTGGTTTTACCCAAGCCTGGTGGGCCAAAGATCAGGGTATGATCGAGTGCCTCACCACGACCACGGGCCGCGCCAATGAAGATTTCCATTTGCTCACGCACCACAGGCTGACCGATATAATCAGCCAATGACGTTGGGCGAATGGCACGATCAAAATGATCTTCCGGTTTTTCTGTTCCGCTAATAAGACGATCTTGCATATATCTATTACTTCATCATGGATTTAAGCGCAGCACGGATAATGTCGGCTGACTCAGTATAATCTGCTTTGACGGCTGCAACGGCTTTTTGTGCTTCAGCCGGTTTATAACCGAGTGATTGTAATGCGGCTTCGGCTTCGGCAACAGGTGAGTTGGATATAAACTGGATTTGCGTTGCCGCAGCATTGCTTGAGCCACCTGCAGGATGGGCCAATGCTTTAAAGCGGTCACGTAATTCAATCATTAGACGTTCAGCTGTTTTCTTGCCTACACCCGGGACTTTCACCAGGGTATTGACATCGTCATGTTCAATGGTATGAATTAGCAGTTCCACACTCAAGGTTGAAAGAATACCGAGTGCCATTTTAGGCCCTACACCGTTCACTTTGAGGAGTGTGCGGAAAATGGTTTTTTCTTGAGCATCGCTAAAACCATATAGTTGCTGCGCATCTTCACGGACCACTAAATGAGTCCATAAAGTAACTTTTTGTCCTTTTTGTAATTGGCAAAATGTCGAAAGTGGTGTGTCAATTTCATAACCTACACCATTTACATTGAGTAATACGGTTGGGGCTTCCAGGGCAAACACTTCGCCAATCAAACATCCGATCATTGAATCTTTCACTTATTTGTTAATGGTTGAATAGTAGTAGCCATTTGTTCTAAACGCAAAATAGCTTTCAGGATTTCTTTGCGATTTCGTGCGGATTTTATCCAGGCAGGCAATCGGCTTAAGTAAGTTTTATTCTTGTTGGTAGAGCTTCTCTGTCTTAGCTCAGCAGAGATATAAGCCTTCAAATCATTTAACTGTTCCATGTTATACACGAAAATAAGACCATGCCTGGTTTCTGTGGTGAGATACAGCCGATAACCAAAGAAAGGATCTTTATTGATTTCAAACCCTGACTTTCTCGGGATTTTATAGGTCCATAACGGATAAGGGGAATTATACACTTGCTCTTTTTGGCAGAAAGTACAATTCAGTTTGATAAAAGGGGGAAGAATATTGGGCCGAGCATAAGATTGGGAAAAGTAATATTTCCCACATTTACAATTGCAGGTTTGATTAATTTCTACGTTGATCTCGTCAAAATAGCCTAAGTTTTTTTGTTGCTGCTGGTCTTGATCAAAAGTTTTACAACAGGATAAGCAGCTAAAAACATGGCTTTTTTTAGGCTGATCAAGTAATTCTTGTTGAAAGACCTGAGCTTTATTCTGACAAAATGGACATACCACTAAAACAGGAGCATGGGTAAAACTATCCCAGGTCTTACCTTCATCAATAAATCGCTTCATTAAAAAAAGCCTATTTTATTGCCTTGCAACTCTTGCGCCAGACTATAAGCCTGATGGTCTGAGAACTTACTAATAATATCAAGCACTTGCATAATATTATTATAATGGTTGTTTTGCAGATTTACGCCTGAATGTTGCAAAATTGACATCAATCGCTGCTCTTTAAAGCTGAGTGCCTTATGTGGCATGGTCAGAGGAATAAAGGCATCCAGAATGGTTTGCAAACTTTGATGTGCAATAATTTCTAAACCGGATTTTTGAGGATGTTCAAAGATACGGTCTCTGGCAAGATTCTTGGCGGTTTGAATACCGGCTTCAATATCCGGTGAACAATATTGTAACAGGCTACCTTTGAGCTGGCCTGTCAGAATTTCAAAGTGATGCTTGGCAAAAGCAGTGGTGACTTCATCGACCAAACGCTTCATGACACGACCACGTAAAGCTGCGATCTTCTGCTGCCAGGTGGTATGCGGTAAATGGAGTTCCTCGGGATAACCATAATCGGCGATCAGATTCAAAAAAATCGGCTCAACTTCGGCATAGTTCAACATATTCAGAATAATGCCATCTTCCAGATCAATCAGCGCATAACACATGTCATCAGCAGCTTCTAATAAATAGGTCAGGGGATGACGACAATAATGATATTCACCGAGTTGAATCAGACCGAGCTGTTCAGCCAGTTGTTTTAAAATTTCTTTTTCAGATTGATAGCAACCAAATTTTGCCCGTTGATGGGAAGGTGTATCACCTTGTTCTTCAATGGTTTTGGATAGCCAAGGATATTTTAAATAGGCGCCTAGTGTGGCGCAGGTCAGGCGCATACCGCCATCATCTGGGTGATAGTCAATCCGGCTAAGCAGGCGAAGTCCTTGGGCATTGCCCTCGAATTGGCGTACATCGGCTTGTTCTTCAGGTGTCAGTTTGGTGAGGAAGTCCCGATGAGAGGCATCATCAAACCATTCACGGATAGCATATTCACCCGCATGACCAAAGGGTGGATTGCCAATATCATGCGCCAGACAAGCCGCCTGAATGATCGCCCCGACATCGGCAGGTGAGATCCACATCGGTAATTCATCTTTAATTTTTTCAGCCGCAAGCATGCCGAGTGAGCGACCGATACAAGACACTTCCAGTGAGTGAGTAAGGCGGGTATGAATACCATCGTGTTGTGTAAGCGGGTGAACCTGGGTTTTTCTATTCAGTTGGCGAAAGCTTTGGGAAAATATAATTCTGTCGTAATCTTTATGGAATGGGCTTCGAGCCAATTCGGTACTGCTTTTTTTACTGCCTAAACGAATTGCAGAAAGCAATTCTAACCAACGCATTTGTTCCATTTATCATTATTCACTATGAATTCAGTTTCATCATGCCAAAAAAAAGATTAAAGCACTAGAGTAGGGCGACATAAATTGTCTTGCTGCTTGTTTTAGGGGCTTAAGGCTATCGAAGCGACTTCTATGCTGCACAATAAACAGCCCACAAGCAGCAGGCTTATCGCGAAACGTCCTAGCAAGTCAGACAAAAGATCTGACTTATTCATACATTAAAGAAAAACCTATAAATAAGTCAGAGCAAAGCCATTTAATTGAGCTTAAAAAAATCTGGAGAAGAAGCCCGGTTTTTTCCACGACTTCTTGTAGTGGGCGGCAATAGGGATATGGTCGCTATATGACAGGATATGATCCAGATGTTGGTGCGCCTGTTTGATCTGACCGCTGTTATAGTATGCTTCAGCTTCAAGCAGATAGATATATTCCATAAGGTCATTATAGGCCCAGGCTTGCTGTTCATAAATCATTCGAGACTGTTCAGCCAGCTGATGTACCATTGCAAAATCACCCAATCTGAGAAAGCTTTTCATGAGGTATTGATTGAGCGACGGAAAATCTTCCGGATCAAATTCCTGCTCTATTCTGGCTGCATGGTGCTGATAAAACTGGATCGCTTGCTCATGTTGTTCAAGTAAGCAGTAACTTTTAATGATCAGGTAAATCGTCTTGTCCCAGTCCTGTTGTGCCATCATAAAACTGCGTTTCAACTTTAAATAACGATAAGCAGATGCATTTATATTTTCATAATCCTCTAACTCATTATAGACCTGCATTAACACATAATGGGGTTGAGACGCGAGAGGGAAGCGCGTAGCAACACTTCCATAATAGTCTTTACGAATCAATGCATCCTGATCTTCATACAGTTCATAAATCAGATTCTCTACTGCACATTCTGCCACCTGTAGGTTGCGATAATCTTCATCATGCAGATGAGGTTTCTTAGCAGCATATTGATATAGCCGAAACAGGACTTTTTCAGCTTCTTCCTGAATATTGTCGATTTTGCCTAATTTTGCTTTGCAGGCCACATACTCTGCCACCCGAATTTGATGTTCAGTAAATGGCACACAGCTTGCATCATATTTTTCAAAATATTCTGCTAAGGCATGCTCCATGTCTTGGTAATTTTGCGCCTCTTTATAAGCCCAGATTCGGGTAAAATGTAATTCCATAAACTCGGAGTAATTTAATCCTTCCGTGGCAATAGCAGCTGCCTGATCATAGTGTCCGGTTCTGATCAGCTTGATGGCATAGTTATTACAACACATCGCAAAATAATGGTAATTACCGTGATAGTCGCTTGGGTATTGATTCTGCTCATAGTACTGTTTAAAGGCGTGATAAGACTGACGATAAATTTCACAATTTAAATGAGTCAGCTCGGATGTGATCTGATCATCGAAATCGTAATTTTCCTCATAAAACTCGTTTAGATTCACCCCTGCAGCATAGAGATCTCTGGGCAGGGCCTGGTTGAATAGTGGAACTTCCAGAGTGATGGATTGTTGCAGCAGATATTTTGATTCCAGCCATCTACGCCAGGTCACAACATCCGGTTTTAAGGCTTGGGCTTTTTCCAGATAAGTGAATGCTTGCTGATATTGTTCGTTTTCATACAGATAAGTTCCAGCAAAATGCAAAGCAGCAGCCTCATCTGGATATTTTTCAATAGTGGCTAAACTGCGTTGATAATAGGCAGATTCTGTCTTATTGAGTTGTTCATAATAGTTCCGTTCAATAATGATTTGGTAATAGCGCACTTCCGGATGCTCATAACCGTTGTTAATCAGCTCTTCAAAGCGGTGATACCAGCGGACTAGTCCGGTTGGGACTTCGGGTTGGTAATTTAATCCTTTAATCAGTTTTAATAATATTTTTTGTGCCAACGTAATGTCTTGATGCTCATACGCAATTTCTGCCAAATGCAAATACTCGGTTTCATCTTCAACAGAGAGCAGATCAATACCATTTTCGATTTGCGTGATTAAGTCAGGATGTTGTTGTGACGCTAAAAAATACACTTTGTCGAGCCAAAGCTGTGAAATCATGATATCGCGACATTCACGGTTATGAGCATACTGCTGTTGATAAAGCTCAGTATATTCAGCATCATATTTTAAGAAATCATTTACATCTTTCTGTTGTTTGGCGAGCAATAAATAATAACGCAGGGCTGCTTCTTTCTCATTTTCCTGCTGATAAAGGCGTTGTATCAGCGCTTTATACTGATCTGCATGTTCACTATTCAGCAAGGAGAGAGGTTGAGTTGTACTTTCCAAAGAGGCTTCATGCTCAAACAGATAGTCCAGCATGGTCTTGAGGGTATCCAGGTCGTTGGGATGTTCTGTTAAATATTCTTCAGCAGCTTCAATACATTGGGAAATTTTCTTTTGTTTAAATAGTTGCTCGATTATTTGCTTATTCATTGAAGCTCTCTAGGCCGTTCTAAGTTGTTAGGAAGACAGGTCTGTATTATATATTTTTTCAGGCAAGTTACTATCAAGCTATTGATCTGATCCAGGTCATGACAAATAGAGCTGAGAAAATTAAAGCTTAACTATTGAGATAAACAGGAGATGAGCGCTGGTGTAGGGGTAAAGCGATACACCCATTCCACCGTATTTATCGAGTGGCTGAGCTTGTTATGATCTCTGCTGAGATAGACCGGCGCATCAGCGTATAGAAAAGTCGTTTTATGGTCGGCTTGACAGGGTGAGTGGTATTTGCTGCCGGATCAGGAAACCAAATTTGGAATGCACCGATATTTTGTCCCTCGCAGTAAATGAATTGTTACGAATAAAGTAAAATGGATAAAGCTACAATAAATTAAGTCATTTGAAGCAGAAAACTCTGATTTTTAAGATGGATATGGCTAGCTGAAAAGCGCCTTTCACAGTAGAATATGCGCTCTCTTATAAGTCACATTGTGGTAGGTTCGTTAGACCCGCCCGTGGAGCCAAAGTCAACATGTTTATCGTGGCCGGTGCATCAGCACATTCTTCTTTCAAGAAAGCTCAACTCTTAAACCGATTAACGTCAATGAGTTCTGTTCAATCTTTTGACAGCCAGTGGGTTTATTTGTTTGATCAAGCGCTCAACGAGCAGCAACATCAATCGGCATTACAACTTTTAAACGATGGTCAATCTTTCGAACTTCGCCAAGCTGCAAGTGATGAAATCCAGATTTTAGTAACACCGCGTGTCGGGACAATCTCGCCGTGGTCATCTAAAGCAACAGATATTTTCAAAAACTGTAATACCCCGGTTCACCGTTTGGAACGTGGTCTGTTATTTACCTTGAAAGGGGTGAAAGAGATTTCAACCGAAGTGAAACTGGCTTTGCATGACCGTATGACAGAAAGCGTTTTTGCTCATATTGATGATGCAAAAGCGTTATTCTCGGAAACCGCACCGAAGCCGTTAAACTCAATTGACATCTTGGGTCAAGGTAAAGAAGCGTTAGTTAAAGCCAACAATGAGTTTGGCTTTGCTTTATCTGAGCAGGAAATTGATTACCTTACCGAAGCTTTTACCAAGCTCGGTCGTAATCCAAACGACATCGAATTGATGATGTTTGCTCAAGCGAACTCTGAACACTGTCGTCATAAAATCTTTGGTTCAGAATGGACAATTGATGGTGAGAAACAACCATTGTCCTTGTTCCAGATGATCAAGAATACCTATAAAGAATCGCCAACCGATGTGTTATCGGCATATAAAGATAACGCGTCTGTGATCGTGGGTTATGACACCATGCGTTTTTATCCGAAAGCGGATGAAAATGGCCACTTCGTTTATAAATATAAGAGCCAGGCTGCTCATATCCTGATGAAGGTGGAAACACACAACCATCCAACTGCAATTGCGCCATTTGCAGGTGCTGCAACAGGTTCGGGAGGTGAAATCCGTGACGAAGGTGCAACCGGTCGTGGTGGTAAACCAAAAGCAGGCTTAACGGGCTTTACCGTTTCAAACTTGAATATTCCCGGTTTTGAACAACCGTGGGAAGAAAACTACGGTAAACCTTCACGTATGGCATCGCCATTACAAATCATGATTGAAGGTCCATTGGGCGGTGCTGCGTTTAACAACGAATTCGGTCGTCCTGCATTAAATGGTTATTTCCGTACTTTCGAACAGAATGTGAATGGTGAAGTGAAAGGCTTCCATAAGCCAATCATGATCGCTGGTGGTTACGGCAATATCCGTCCTGATCATGTTGAAAAAGATGCGATTCAACCGGGTGACTTGCTCATTGTATTGGGTGGTCCTGCCATGTTGATTGGTCTTGGTGGTGGCGCGGCATCTTCTGTAGACAGCGGTACTATGGGCGAGAGCTTGGACTTTGCTTCTGTTCAACGTGAAAACCCGGAAATGGAACGCCGTTGCCAGGAAGTCATCGATACTTGCTGGCGCTTGGAAGACTTTAACCCGATCGTGTCTGTACATGATGTGGGTGCAGGTGGTCTATCCAATGCCATGCCTGAACTGGTGAATGATCATGAGTTAGGTGCGGTATTGAATCTTCGTAAGATTCCATCGTTAGAGCCAGGTATGAGCCCGATGGAAATCTGGTCAAACGAAGCACAAGAGCGTTATGTACTTGCGATTCGTCCAGAGTCTTTAGAACAGTTTGAAGAAATCTGTGCACGTGAGCGTTGCCCGTTTGCAGTATTGGGTGAAGCGACTGAAGCACGTCACTTAACCGTTGAAGATCCATTGTTTGATAACAATGCGGTCGACATCCCGATGCAAGTGATGTTGGGCGGTACGCCACGTATGCAACGTGCCTATGAAACGATTGAACGTACTGGTAATGACTTTGATGCAGCAAAAGTTGATTTAAAAGATGCGATTTTCCGCGTCTTGAAAAATCCAACCGTTGCATCTAAATCATTCCTGATCACCATCGGTGACCGTTCGATTACCGGTATGGTTGCACGTGACCAGATGGTGGGTCGCTGGCAGGTGCCTGTTGCTGATGCAGCAGTGACCACCACAAGTTTGCAAGGTTTCACTGGTGAAGCCATGGCCATGGGCGAACGTCCACCTGTTGCATTGTTAAATCCTGCTGCATCTGCACGTTTAGCGGTTGCGGAAGCGATTACCAATATTGCCTGTGCCAACATCGAACAAATTAGCGATATCAAACTATCTGCGAACTGGATGGCAGCGGCAGGTCAAAAAGGTGAAGATCAAGCCTTGTTTGAAGGTGTGAAAGCGATTGGTATGGAAATGTGTCCTGCTTTAGGCATCGCAATTCCAGTCGGTAAAGATTCACTTTCAATGCGTACCACGTGGAACGATGGTGAAGAGAAAGCCGTGACTTCGCCAATGTCGGGTGTCATTACTGCATTTGCACCAGTTTTAGATGTACGTAAAACCTTAACGCCTGAATTGAAAAACTTGGCTGATTCTGTATTGGTGCGTATTGACTTATCTAAAGGCCAGTTCCGCCTAGGTGGTTCGATCTTGGCACAAGTATATAAAGCCATTGGTTCAGTGACACCTGATGTCGATAGTTTTGATGACTTCAAAGCATTCTTTGCCTTGATTCAAGACTGGAACAATCGTGGTGTGATCAAGGCTTACCATGACATCGGTGATGGTGGTTTACTGGCAACTGTTGCTGAAATGATGTTTGCTTCACGCTTGGGTGTAGCTTTAGAAAATCAAAGCACTGAAAGCTTGTTTGCTGAAGAAATTGGTGCGGTACTGCAAATCACAGCGGCGGATTGGGCACAATTGCAAGTTGAAGTTGCAGCATCTAGCCTGAAAGATGCCATTGCAGTTGTCGGTCGTGTGAATACTACGGATCAATTGGCAGTCAACGGTTTGACTTTAGAACGTGCTGAATTACAACAAGCATGGGCAGAAGTATCGCATCAGATCCAACGTTTACGTGACAACGTGGAAACTGCGGATCAAGAATTTGCATTGATTGCAGATAAAAATCATAAAGGTTTGATTGCACAAGCGACTTATGATTTAAATGAACCTGTTGAAGCGCCGTTTATCAATACTCGTCGTCCAAACATGGCGATCTTGCGTGAGCAGGGTGTCAACGGTCATGTCGAAATGGCTGCTGCATTTGACAAAGTCGGCTTTAATACCATCGACGTACACATGAGTGACTTGCTTGCAGGTCGTGTCAGCTTGAGCGACTTCGAAGGTTTAGTGGCATGTGGTGGCTTCTCATACGGTGATGTCATGGGCGCAGGTGGCGGCTGGGCGAAATCAGTCTTGTTTAATGCCAAGTTACGTGACCAGTTTGAACAGTTCTTCCATCGTGAGAGTACCTTCAGCTTAGGCGTATGTAATGGCTGTCAAATGATGTCACAACTTGCACCACTGATTCCGGGTGCAGAGCATTGGGGCCGTTTCCACCGTAATACCTCAGAAGTATTTGAAGCACGTGCTGTGAACGTTCGCGTAGAAAAATCAGTGTCGGTCTTGCTTGAAGATATGCAAGGTTCGATTTTACCAATCGCGGTTGCGCATGGTGAAGGCCGTCTGGTTGCAACTGAACAGCAAATTGCAGCTTTAAATGCCGAGAATCAGGTGATCTTGCGTTATGTGGATAGCTTGGGTAACCCAACTCAGCACTATCCGTTGAACCCGAATGGTTCACCTGAAGCAATTACAGGCTTAACCTCTAAGGATGGTCGTGCAACGGTCATGATGCCGCATCCTGAGCGTAATTTCCGTGCTTTACAGCATTCTTGGAAGCCAGAAGACTGGGCTGAAGATGGTGCCTGGTTACGTATGTTCCGTAACGCACGTAAATTTATTGGTTAATCAATCCATGCCATAAGCCACCGTCAGGTGGCTTATTTAATTCCAAATACAATAATCATCAATGGACAACAAAAATGAAATCAAAAATCCATTTCCATGAATTTGCACTATTGATGGCATTACTGATGTCCATCGTCTCTTTCTCGATTGATGCTGTTTTACCTGCACTGGGTGAAATTGGTCGTGTTTTTACCCTGCAAAATAGCAATCAGGCCCAGTGGGTGATTATTAGCATTTTTTCAGGCATGACCATCGGGCAATTGATTGCAGGGCCATTGTCTGATGCGATTGGACGAAAACGGATTTTATTCACAGGTATTGTGATCTACTTTTTAGGAAGCTTATTGTGCTATTCCACCCAAAGCTTTGAATGGTTCTTGGTCGGACGTTTTATTCAGGGTGTTGGCGTTTCTGGACCTTATGTCGCTTCGATTTCGATTGTGCGGGATAAATATAGCGGCGCACAAATGGCACGCATCATGTCTCTGATCATGATGGTGTTTATGGTCGCACCTGCAATTGCGCCGAGTTTGGGACAACTGATTATTCATTTCTTTGGCTGGCGCGATATTTTTTTATTGTATATGGTTTATGCCATCGCTGTTGGAGCATGGGTCGCTTTAAGATTAGAAGAAACTTTAGTGCCTGAGAATCGTCTGCCAATGCGGGTACAAGCTTTTAAGGATGGCTTTAAAGAAGTGGTGAGCAATAAAACAACCATGAGTTATCTGCTCTGTGCAGGTTTCTGTTTTGGCGGTTTTATTGGCTACCTAGGCACTTCACAACAAATCTTTATGCAGCAATTCGGTAAAACAGGGCAGGAATTCAGTGCCTACTTTGCTTTATTGGCAGGTGTGATGGGGATTGCGTCTTTTACCAACTCTAGAATTGTGATGAAGTTTGGGATGCGTCCGATTTGTATTTATGGCTTTCTTGGCCTGTGTTTAATTTCATTGGTATTTTTGATCATCCAACTTGCGGGTGTAACCGTTTCATTCTGGATGTTTATGTTGTATGCCTGCATTCTGTTTTTATTATTTGGTACGTTGTTTGGAAATCTGAATGCGATTGCAATGGAACCGATGGGGCATGTTGCGGGTATGGCTTCTGCAATTATTGGTGCATCATCTTCGGTGTTATCTCTTATTCTCGCCTCTATTATTGGTCAGTTATATAACGGCACCTTGATTCCAATGACCAGTGGTTTTGTGATTTTATGTGGTTTAGCATTTGCGATGACAATGTATGAGAAAAGACAGTTGAAAAATTTGAGTACTGAGTAGTTAGATCGATAACATATACATGATTCTCTTTGTCAGGATAACCAGGGTTAGATTTTGATTTATTTTAGGTTTCTTTAAGTCATAACCCATCTTCTCTTGATGAAAGCCAGTCTTGATATTTGCTTCTTAAATCATTTCTTTTCGCTTCATCAAAGATAATAAAATCAATACCACCATCATAAGGTGCAACAATTATATTTTGCTCAAAAGAAACCATAAAAGCCTTTAATTCATCATCAGCGATCTTTTTCAATAAGACATCATGTTGATTGGTTTGCCAAGTTACTTTGACACTACATGGTCTAAAGAAATGATCTTCATCTTCTCCATCATAATATTCAGGATTGGCTTGTGTTAAGTTGATTTCCTGCTCTAAATGAAATTGGTATTTGAGCATAAAGTCAGGATCATAAACTTTCTTGTTTCTGCTCAATGTGAAGTAATGGCCTGAAACAATAAAAATAGAAGTGTCAGTACCGAAGCAGTCTGTAATGATTCTATTATGTCGATCTAGCAATAATGCATATTCTGCAGCCGTATCTGCATATCTTTTTGACTTGGGTAGGCTATGGATCCTAAACCAAAATTGTGGAAAATCTTGGATTAAATAATGAGAAATTGGAAGTTTGTTGGGATAGTAAAAATCCCATTGTGATTGGAAAGAGTGAGCCATATTAATTTATAGAAATTCTATAGAAATTTATTTTATTTTAATTAGATAGAAAGATAAATCTAGAGATTAGGATTGTTTTATTGAATCACTTATAAAAATTTTTGCAGAGTTGGTTTAATTCTTGCTTCTCTTATTTCCACAATGAATAACATAGGCGAGAGCAATATGATGAAAAATGAAAACTATTTAAGAACAAACTATTCAAAAGACAAAGGCTGGTTTTGGTTTGGCTTCACTGTGTTTATCCAATTGCTATTTATTGCTGTAAGTTATCTCATGATTAATCTTCCACTTTGATTGTTTAGCTCTTATACCGTTATGATTGAAGTCTAATTGATTTCGATTTGAGCCATTTTACGATGCTAAAACTGATTTATTACGTGCCTGAATCTCATCTGGAGGCGACCAAACAAGCGGTTTTTGAAGCTGGTGCGGGCGGTATTGGTAATTACGAACATTGTGCTTGGCAAGTCAAAGGCATCGGGCAATTTAAGCCCGTTAAAGGTGCCAATCCGTTCTTAGGACAATTGGATGAGTTAGAGCAACTCGACGAATGGCGAGTTGAAACCATTGTTGCAGAAGAGAAGGCCAGTGCGGTGGCTAAAGCTTTAAAGGCAAGCCATCCATATGAAGAACCGGCCTTTGAGTTTATCCAGATTTTAGATATTCAATAAGCTTTATTATTTACCAGGCATCGTGCTTTGAATTAATCGGGCGATATCGGTTGTGCGTGTGCGGATCAACTCTGCTGCATTTTGACAGGCTTGTTCTAGCGTGCTTGGGCCGGAAGTTAAAGAAAAGGCAGCGGTAATGCCATGTTCGTATAAAGCTTGATAGTTTTGCCCAAGTGTTCCAGCAATCACAATCACAGGAATATTGGCAGCTTGTGCTATTTTGGCGACACCGAATGGGGTTTTGCCATTTAAGGTTTGTTGGTCAAGTTTACCTTCGCCAGTAATCACCCAATCTGCCCCCTGAATTTTATCGGCAAATTGATTTAGTTCTGCAATGACTTCGACACCCGATCGAAACTCGGCCTTTAAGAATGTTTTAGCCGCAAAACCTAAGCCACCCGCAGCTCCCGAACCAGCCTCATGACGTTGATCAAAGCCAAAGTATTGAGTCGTAACATCGGCAAAACGGGAGAGGGCTTGATCTAACACCAACACTTGTTGAGGTGAAGCCCCTTTTTGCGGTCCAAAAATATGAGAAGCGCCATTAGGCCCACATAAAGGATTGGTCACATCGGCAGCCAATAAAAATTTAGTCTGTTGAATTCGTGAATCAAAATTTTCCAGATCAATCTGTGCCAGGTTTTGCAGGGCAAGACCACCAGCAGGCAAGACTTGATGATCCACATCCAGAAATCTGGCACCTAAGGCATTGAGTAACCCTGTACCTGCATCATTGGTTGCGCTACCGCCAATTGTCAGAATAATTTCCTTAGCACCGGCATCCAAAGCAGCAAGGATCAGCTCACCTGTACCAAAAGTACTGCTGATACAGGCATTACGTTGTGAAGGCTTTAGCAACTGGATACCACTGGCTTGTGCCATTTCAATGATGGCGATCTTTTCAGCCTCTAACCAGCCCCATTTTGCCAGTACAGATTGCCCAAGTGGGCCTCGTACTATTTGCTCTCGCCATTGACCTGAACAAGCCGCTAAAACTGCGTCAATTGTTCCTTCGCCGCCATCCGCCATGGGGCAAGTCACGATTTCTGCATCAGGAAAAACCTGTTGCCAACCCAAAGCAATTGCTTCTGCCACATGCTGTGCGGATAAGCTGTCTTTAAATGAATCAGGCGCAATGACGACTTTCATAGTTTTAAAATTTAGTTTTGATCTGAGTCGAGCTTAGACGGTCTGCCCGTAAATATCCAGATTGGAAAAAATAAAAAACCACTTAACTTTTGGGGTTAAGTGGTTTGTTTAAATTATTTGGACCGTGATTAATTAAACTGAGAAAAATCAGGCTTACGTTTTTGCATAAAGGCTTGTACCGCTTCCATCATTTCAGGAGAACGTACACGTTGCATAAAAATTTCAGCTTCATCATCAACACACTGAATGATTTCAGCCAAGTCCTGTTTCATCAGCGCTTTAGTTTGTTTGATCGAAGCCAATGGTAGTGCAGCTAAATGTTGCGCAGTTTGCTGTGCAGTGGCATAGACATCTTCAACCACATCATTGACCAGATTGGCTTTTACCGCCGTTGCTGCATCAAATTTCTTCGCCGTGAATAATAACTCGGCTGCTTTTTGATAACCTGCCTGTTTGACCAGTAAACGGCTAGCTGCACCTTCCGGAGATAATCCAAGGCTGACAAATGGAATCTGGAACAGGGCCGTATTGTCTGCAAACACCAGATCGGCATGTAATAAAATCGTAACCCCAATACCAATCGCAACCCCTTTGACTGCAATGATTAGCGGTTTTGAAAAACGGGCAGCTGCTTTTAATAACACAAATGGCGGTTGGTCGCCCGCTTTACCTTCATGCGGCTTTTGAATAAAGCCCATAAAGTCTTTCATGTCATTACCCGCAGTAAAGTCTTGTTCTGCACCACGGAAGATCACCACACGAACGTCTTTATCCGCATCGGCTTCATCCAAAGCTTTTGCGATCCAAAGATAAAGTTCACCATAGAGTGCATTTTTTGCTTCTGAACGGTTAATGGCTAAGGTGAGTACGCCATCTTCTAAATTTGCTTGCAAATGTTGATGAGGTTGTTGAATACAGCTAAGTGTCATCGTACTATCCTTGCTTTAATCCAGATTGTTGTTAAGTGCACTCATTATGTCGCATATTTACCAGAATGGCACAACTGATGAGTTCACAAAAAAGTGAAATTAAGCCTATGTACACATTTGACTATCTTGTTTTTATTGGACGCTTCCAGCCATTTCATCTGGCACATATGCAAACCATTGAAATTGCGTTACAACAAAGTCAAAACGTGATCTTGGCTTTAGGTTCGGCTCAATCGGAACGTAACATCAAAAATCCTTTTCTGGCGGTTGAGCGTGAGCAAATGATCTTGTCGAACTTTTCTGAACAAGATCAAAAGCGGATTCATTTTGTCCATGTGGTTGATGTGTATAACGATGAAAAATGGGTCAAGCAGGTCAAAGATTTGGTCAACGGGATCATTCAACCGGATGCAAAAGTCGGTCTGATTGGTCATTTTAAGGATGAATCTTCCTATTATTTACGTTTATTTCCTGAGTGGCAGATGGTGGAACTGGAGAGTTTGAAAAACTCGATTTCTGCAACGCCCATGCGTGAAGCGTACTACCGTGGGGAGATTCAAACCGAATTTTTCCCTGATGGCACCATTCAGTTTTTAAATGATTTTCAGCAATCGACGGTTTATCCAAAACTACAGCAAAAATTTAAGGATAATGATCGTTCCAATATTGATGAAGCTTGATCGCTTGGGGAGGCTAGGCATCTTCCCAAAAGATAATTCGATTTGAAAATGGATCGGTGATACTCAGCTCCAAGGTTTCCCAATTGGTCTTCTCAATTTGAGGTTTGGCAAATTTATAATCTTTTGCATCCAGTTCCGCATGAAGCAAACTGAGGTTTTCCCAGTAAATACGAATGGCACTGTGCGGGCTGGCATCCCCAAAATGCTCAGTTAAATGAATGATGCAATCTTCTCTGGAAATCTGTAGATAAAGTGGGAAGTTATCCCCAAAGCTATGTTGCCAGTCGAGTTGAAAGCCCAAATAGTCCAGATAAAATGATTGGGCGAGTTCCACATCAAAAATACGGAGAATGGGTGTAATTGAGCCAGATTGCATGCTTATTCCTTTTTATCGAACACCAAATTGTTGCGTCCAATACGTTTTTTGCTTCGCGGATTGATCAACTGTACAGGCGATCGCATAATCTGTAAATTTTGGATGCATCAAATTGCGACAATGCACCGGACTGGCCAGCCATGTTGCCATCACTTCATTCAAGCTATTTTGCCCACGTGCCACATTTTCTCCACCGCCGTGGCCTTTAAATTGTGTCTTTAAGCGGCTTCTAAAGTCGTGACCTGTGCTACTGGTGTGTCCGAGCATACTATGTTGAGCCATATCCTGCGCATGCGCAAACGCACTTTGAGATAAAGCATGACTCCATTTTAACGGAGCTACGGCAGGGAAATGCTGACCACCACATTGCTGAGGATGCTGTCGAATTTCATTGATTGCATTCAGAATAGCCTGCTGATAAGCAGGGTTTTGTATATCCTGACAGCGTATTGGGGCGGTCGGCTGATTGATTTGTGCGACACTAAAGGACTGTTGTTGAGATGTCGCAGGTGTGCTTGTACTACAAGCGGATAAGAACATGAGACAGATAAGGCTAGAAAGTGGTTTTAGAGAATTCATTTTCAGTATCTTTTAATTATTTTTAATTTTCTTATCATACGCTAAGCAGCAAGTGAACAGCAATTTGCCTGAATAAAAAAGCGGATATGGAATCCGCTTTTTTATAGAATCATCTTAAGCTGTTTGCAGGGCTTTTAAGTCTTCTAATACTTGTTCAGCATGTCCAGCCGCTTTAACTTTGCGATAGCTTTTTACTAACTGCTTGTTATGGAAAATAAAGGTTGAGCGTTCAATGCCCATGACCTGTTTGCCATACATATTTTTTTCTTTAATCACGTCGAAATGTTTACACAGCACTTCTTCTTTATCACTGATTAAATCAATACTGAGCGATTGCTTTTCGGTAAAGTTCTGATGTGCTTTAACTGAATCACGAGATACCCCGATAATCTGGCAGTTTAAGGCATCAAACTGATCTTTCAAGCAAGAAAAGCCTACTGCTTGAGTGGTACAGCCAGGGGTTGAATCCTTAGGATAGAAATAGAGCACTAACCATTCACTGCCAGTTTCGGCCAGATTGATTTCACCTTGTGTGGTTGGGAATACATGATTCGGTAATTGAATATTCTCAGACATTGTTCATCCTTCGATAAAATTAGTTTTGCTCAAGCTCAAGCGGTAAAAAAGCATATTCTTCATGATAAACAATATCGCCGTGACGTACAGGAATAGCTTTGTTAAAAATTGGTCCGTCAATCACGGTGGTGTGAAATTCTCCACCTTCACCGCATGGATCAATACCGCGATCTTCCAACTCTTGGATGTATTCCAGGGTGAGAATTTTACCCAGATCTTCGACTTGCATACCCAGTTTCAGATTGATGGTGACGATGACACTTTTAAACCCCAGCTGAATAAATTCTTCGACCACCTCACGGTGAGGGCGTAACCAAAGTGGCATGCCCAGTTTCAGTCCCACTTGCTGGGTGACCCGATCATGCCAGCAACCATGCTCCGGCATATCCAGATCACCCGTTACCAATACTTCTGCACCATGTTGTTTGGCTTGATCGAGCAGGGCAATGAACCTTGTTTCATAATCAGCCCAACTGGAAGAGGTCATAAACACGGGTAAAGCAACCGCATCTGCTTGTGCGCGGATAATATCCAGTGGCATGGCATGGGAACGAGAACGCTGACCTTGTTCTTCCAGCATGACAATGAGCCCAATCACAGTGCCTGTTTGCATGGCATGGTATAGGGCGAGGGAACTGTCTTTACCACCACTGAACGAGACAATAGATTGTCGTTGCTCGGCATTTGTTTTCCATTGATCTTGCATGGTGTTATTCAACTGATTCTAGATAAAGGGGATTTTAACAAAGCCCAATAAAAAAGCCTGCATAAATGCAGGCTTTGTTTTCAACAATACAGGCTCATTTTTTCGGAGCCTGTTGTTGCTGTTGAGCAGCTTTCATTGCTTCTTCAGTCAGTTTCTCTAACTTGCTGACAAGTGGAGCACCTAAACATGCTTGTAGGTCTTTATTTTGCTGTTGCACAAAACCTAAAGAGCTTGGGCTTTTCTTGGCATTAATCGCACTCTGGATTTCCCATTTTTGCGCTTCAGTTACTTTACCTTGAGCATCAATCTGGCAACCACAGAACTTGCTAACTTCTGCAGCAGTTAATTTGCCGCCTTTTGCAGTCTGGTCTTTACATACGTTGACCAATGCTGCTTTTACATTGGTACTTTTATACGCAGTTTGTAATGGATTATCAGCTGCGTGAGTTGCTGTCGCAAAAAGTGCAGCAGCTGACATCATTGTAGAAAGAATAAGATTTGATTTAGAAAACTTCATATAATGTACCTAATTTTTTACCCTAATATCGATTATTCAGCGTAACGCGTAGGATCCGCAATACCTGCTTCGATAAAACCTTGTTGACGTAAACGACAACTGTCGCATTTGCCACATGCACGTCCTTGAGCATCTGCCTGATAGCAGGATACCGTTTGACTGTAGTCTACGCCATGTTCGATGCCTAAGCGTATAATATTCGCTTTGGATAAATGTAACAAAGGTGTTTCTATTTTAAGGGGTTTTCCTTCAACGCCCGCTTTGGTTGCTAAATGCGCAAGATTGGCAAAAGCGTCAATAAATTCAGGTCGACAATCTGGATATCCTGAATAATCAACGGCATTGATACCAATCACGATGGCAGCAGCGTCAAAAACCTCTGCCGCAGCAAGGGCATAAGACAAGAAAATTGTGTTACGTGCTGGAACATAAGTTACAGGAATCCCTTCTTGTAATTGTTCTGGGACTTCAATGTTATGATCTGTAAGCGCGGAACCGCCTAAATTGCCTAAATCAATATTAATGATACGGTGTTCAACGCCTGCACGTTGAGCGAGTGCTTTTGCTGCATCAAGTTCAGTGGTTGAACGTTGACCATACATAAAGCTTAGGGCGATACATTCATAATTTGCCTGTGCCCAGGCCAGACACGTTGTTGAGTCTAAGCCGCCAGACAATAATACGATGGCACGAGAACGCATATTATTTTCCATTATTCAACCTAAAATAAATTTGAGGAAACCATTTCTATGGGAGATATGGTTTTCATAAGCTTTTAACGACCGGATTCATCATTCCATAACAGTTTGTGCAACTGTAGCTGGAAACGAACAGGGAGATGGTCTTCTAAAATCCATTGGGCCAAGTCGCGTGCCAATGCTGGCAGGGCAACTGCACCTTTTTCCACTGCAAAAGCAGGTGAGAACCAAACCGTACTCACTTTGTCTTGCAATTGGAACTGTTCCAGCTGTTGTTTTGACCATTCATAATCTTCACGATTACAGATCACAAATTTAATCTGGTCATGCGAAGTGAGATGGTCAAGATTGCTGAACAAATTACGGTGATCTTCTTTCGAGGTGGGTGTTTTTAAATCCAGCACTTTGGAAACACGTGGGTCAACCTTGGAAACATCCAAAGCGCCACTGGTTTCAAGAGAAACCTGAAAACCAAGATCACAAAGGCGTTGTAACAAGATCAGACAGTTTGGTTGTGCAAGCGGTTCGCCACCTGTGACACAAATATAAGGTGTTTTATGCTGGCTTGCGGTTTCGATAATCTGTTCTAGCGATAAACGCTCACCACCTTCAAAAGAATAGGTGGTATCACAATAACTGCAACGTAACGGACAACCTGTTAAGCGAATAAACACCGTCGGTAGACCAAAGGTATTCGCTTCGCCTTGCAAAGAGTAAAAGATCTCCGTAATGCGTAAACCAGCCGCAGGATCAGAGACAGGAATTGCAGAAGAACGTAAGGAAGCCATAAATAGTTACCACAGACAGGTGCCACACAAGCAGCATGCTACATAAAAAACAAAATCTCTACGACCATGACTGATCGTAGAGACGAGGAACCACAAAAGCTCCGAGGAACCCATTAAGTTCCGTATATATTACAAATTAGTCAGCGCGTAATAAATCGTTCAAGCTGGTTTTTGCACGTGTTTTTGCATCCACTTTTTTCACGATGATGGCTGCATATAAGCTGTAAGTACCGCATTTTGATGGAAGGCTACCCGCAACAACCACAGAGCCTGCTGGTACACGGCCGTAGTGAATTTCACCCGTTTCACGATCAAAGATTTTGGTTGATTGACCGATGAAAACGCCCATTGAAATGACAGAACCTTCTTCAACAATCACGCCTTCAACGATTTCAGAACGTGCACCGATGAAGCAGTTATCTTCAATAATAGTCGGGTTTGCCTGTAAAGGTTCTAAAACACCACCGATACCAACGCCACCAGACAAGTGAACATTTTTACCGATTTGTGCACATGAACCTACAGTTGCCCAAGTATCAACCATTGTGCCTTCATCTACATAAGCACCAATATTGACATAAGAAGGCATTAACACCACATTTTTAGCCTGGAAGCTACCACGACGGGCAACTGCAGGCGGTACTACACGTACACCCGCAGCTTTGAACTGTTCTTCAGTCCAGCCGGAATGTTTGGTATCTACTTTGTCATAGAAACGAAGATCACACGATTCGATCGGTTTGTTATCATTGAGTTTGAATGAAAGCAAAACGGCTTTTTTCAGCCACTGGTGAACAACCCATTCACCATCGATTTTTTCGGCAACACGTAGTGTACCGTTATCTAAACCGGCCAATGCTTGTTCTACAGCTTGACGGATTTCGGTCGGGCAGTCCGCTGCACTATAGTTGGCACGGTCTTCAAATGCTTGCTCAATGATTGTAGAAAGCTGAGACATGATCTTCCTTCTTCCAAAAAAATTTTGAAGATTTTACACTAATTTTGTAGGGTCTGTTGCCATTTTATAAATAGGTTGCGTTATAAGCTAAAATTTTATCAGACGAGGCATGAAACGCAGGGAATGGCTATTCCCTTGCCAAGTTTCATAACGAAGTATGAGGGAGTTTTAGCTATAACCTGAGCAAGAGCAAAGCACTGCTTTGATTACAGCGCAAGGCGAAGCTTAAGGACAAGGAGTTTTTTTGTCGCTACATCGTTATGTCTTGTTCATTTAGAAAGCCTAAACTTCACAAGCCATGCCTTGTATCGCCTAAAAAATTTCCATTGTCGCAACCATAGATAAAGTGGCAGCAGACCCTCAGAATCTTTGAAAAAAGTGGTTACAATATTTTGTTTTAAAGTTGAGCAATAAAATTGTCATAAAAATGGAGCTCATTGTTTTTTATCTATAATTTAGAAATACATAATTCCTTCGAATTTGTATCAAAAAATAACAAAAAATAATCAGTTTCTGTATAAAAAAATAGCGTCATTTATTTTATGCTATGTCCACAGTAACAATTATACTTTAAATAAGAGCATTTTTGAGGAGACTTCAATGAAAGCTTTGCGTGTTATGTTAGCAGCAGGTGCATTAACAGCGATTGCAGGTACTGCATTTGCAGCAGATGAACAAGTTGTGCAGGAATCTGTTTACGCTTTTCCTTCATACTTAGATCCAGTTTCAGTTCGTGCTGAAGTGGGTACTACTGGTTACGGTGGGGCTATTTCATATAAAGTCAACCCATACGTTAGCTTAAGCCTTGGTTACAATGGTGGCGATATTTCTTGGTCAGATGACCTTAAAATTAATGGCTCTAAATATGACCTAGATATGGATAATAAAACAGCATATTTAAATGCTGAAATCCGTCCTTGGGGTGCAAGTGCCAATAATTTTGCGAATTCATTATATGTTGCGACAGGTGTTGGTTATTTAGATAACGAATACAAACTGGACCGCCGTATTTCTCAAGGTCGTAACTTCTCTATCAACAAGACAGACTTCAATGCTGAGTCAAATATCCATTTGAAAGGCGATATGAAGTATGATAACGATATTGCACCATATTTAGGCTTTGGTATTGCTCCACAAGTTTATAAAAACATTGGTGTATTCGGTGAAGTAGGTGCTTACTATACCGGTAATCCAAAAGCAACTTTAAGACAAGTAGCTGGTTCAGATCAAACCAATGGTAATGGTGATTCATTAAGCGATGCGATTAAAGGCGAAGAGCAAAAAATTAATGATAAATCACGTTATGAATGGATGCCAGTTGCGAAAGTCGGTGTGAGCTTCAAGTTCTAATCCATGCATCCAGCATAAAAAAACGAGCGTCATGCTCGTTTTTTTATGCCTGTAAATAGAGCAAATAAAAGGCGCAGCGTGCGCCTTTTATGTTCCGGATCAATTATTCTTCTGGATAAGCCACTTTTTTCAAAGCTTTAATATCTGTTTCTGGGGAGCATAAGGAAATAAATTCATAACCATAGCCACGTAGTAGATGGCCTTTACGCACTGCGATCCAGGTGGTATTCACACCAAACACATCGGTTTTGATCTGTTGTAGGCGATAATCACGTTCAGCATCATAAGCGACATCATTGACAATCCCGACGCCCATATTCAGTTCAACATAGGTTTTTATGACATCGGCATCAAGTGCTGACATTACGATGTCTGCATGAAGTTGTGCATCTTCAAAAGCTTTATCAATTTTTGAACGACCCGTGAAACCGCCGTGGTAAGTAATCAGCGGGTAGTCAGCCAATACATCCAGGCTGACTTTATCTAGTTTTGCCAATGGATGGTCTTTCGGGGTAATAATGCTATGGTGCCATTCATAATACGGTACACTGGCCAGATTTTCTTCTGTGGTTAATGATTCGGTTGCGATCCCGATATCGGCTTCGCCTTGGAGTAACATTTCTGCAATTTCAACAGGACTGGCTTGTTGTAAAACCAAATGAACTTTAGGAAATAGTTTCTTAAATTGATTCACAATCGGTGGCAACACATAACGTGCTTGGGTATGTGTGGTGGCAATGGTCAGTGTGCCTTCATCAACTTTATTAAAATCATCGGCGAGACGTTTAATATTATCGGCATCGACCAACATGCGTTCCACGATGCTGAGTAAAGACTGACCTGGCTCGGTCAGACCCAGTAAGCGTTTGCCTTTACGTACAAATAACTGTACGCCGAGTTCATCTTCTAAATCTTTGATATGTTTGCTGACGCCAGATTGAGAGGTATAAAGGGCCGCAGATGCTTCGGTTAAATTAAAGTTTTGGCGAACAGTTTCTCGAATAATTCTGAGTTGTTGAAAGTTCATAGTCTTTTTTCCACATAAGGTGAGAAACGGCTAAAGTCCTGCAAGGATAGTTTAACCGCCCTCAAAGTATTCTTCTAAGCAACTTGCGTTGATTGATCTGCAAATAAATGAAGTTGAGCAGCACTAATCCAAACGGTTTGATTTGGTTTGAATTGATGTAAGTTCGCCTCTTCTACACTTAATAAAATTTCAATGGTTCGTCCACTACGATCTTGTAATTCAGCGACAACCCGGCCAGCAATCCATACTTCACGTAAGAAGGTTGCCTCAATGGTATTGGCTTGAGGCTGGGTATGAATATGTAATTCATTTGGTCGTGCAAATGCAATAACTTTGCCTTGCGGGGCCTCAAGGCTGGTTGGTAACTGAATACGATCATCGCCGATACGGATAATACCGCCTGTATGCTCACCTTCAAAACGATTTGCTTGACCAAGGAAATCAAAAACAAAAGGCGTTGCCGGTTTTTCGTACACTTCGCGTGGTGAACCGATTTGTTCAACATCGCCTTTGTTCATGACAATAATTTGATCTGCAACTTCCAAAGCTTCTTCCTGATCATGGGTGACAAAGATCGAGGTAATATGCAGCTCATCATGTAAGGTACGTAGCCAGCGGCGTAATTCCTTACGGACTTTGGCATCCAGTGCACCAAATGGTTCATCCAGCAGCAAAACACGTGGTTCAACTGCAAGCGCGCGGGCTAAGGCAATACGTTGACGTTGGCCACCAGAAAGCTGGGCCGGGTAACGATCTGCCAAGAAACCAAGTTGCACCAGATCCAGCAAGCGTGTCACACGTTTCTTAATTTCAGCTTCTGATGGACGTGTGGCACGCGGACGCACACGTAAGCCAAAGGCAATATTGTCAAAAACGCTCATGTGACGGAACAGGGCATAATGCTGGAATACAAAACCGACCTGACGTTCACGCACATGGATATCGGTTGCGTCTTCACCTTCAAGTAAAACCTGTCCGCCATCGGCAGATTCCAGACCTGCAATAATCCGTAATAAGGTAGTTTTACCACAGCCTGAAGGACCAAGTAGGGCAACCAATTCACCTTCAGGAAAATCTAAAGAGATATTTTTTAGCGCATGGAATGCACCAAAGTGTTTTTCAATATTTTTAACTTGAATACTCATGTGTTTATTCCTTAGTGGCTAGGTTGATCTTGAGTGGGCTGATGTTGATTTGCTTGTTCTTGGCGGACTTCGAGCCACGTTTTCAAGATCAAAGTGAGAATCGCTAAAAATGCCAGTAACGATGACACAGCAAATGCAGCACTAAAGGTATATTCGTTATAAAGAATCTCGACGTGTAGCGGTAAGGTATTGGTTTGACCGCGGATATGGCCAGAAACTACAGATACCGCACCGAACTCACCCATTGCGCGGGCATTACACAAAATCACGCCGTAAATCAGACCCCATTTGATATTGGGTAAAGTGACTCTCCAGAAGGTTTGCCAGCCTGAAGCACCGAGTACAATTGCGGCTTCTTCTTCCTCGGTACCTTGTGCTTCCATCAACGGAATCAATTCACGTGCAACAAAAGGTACGGTAATAAAAATAGTGGCAAGAACAATCGCAGGTACGGCGTACAGGATTTTGATGTCGTTATCCATTAACCAGCCACCCATCCAGCCTTGTGCACCGAAAATCAGCACCAGCATTAGACCCGCAATCACAGGAGAGACCGAGAACGGTATGTCTATAATCGTGGTGAGAATCGCTTTACCTCGGAACTGGAATTTGGCAACAGCCCATGCCGCTGCTACACCAAACACCACATTAATTGGAACTGCAATCGCTGCAGTGATTAAGGTGAGTTTGACTGCGGATAAGGTGTCCGAATCGGTCAGAGCATTGATATAGACTGCAATCCCTTGCTTGAACGCTTCAACAAAAACTAGAATCAGGGGTAACAGTAAGCAGCTTAAAAAGAAGATTAAAGCCACAGCAATTAAGCTATAACGTACCCAGATCGGTTCGCGGGTGGCGTCTCTGCTTTGCAGTTTGAGTGCCAAAGCATTGCTATTGGTATTTAAGCTCATTGCGCAACTCTCCCTGTACGGCGGCTTGCCCATGCTTGTACTAAATTAATTAAAAATAAGATGGCAAATGACAGAACAAGCATAACAACCGCAATCGTGGTTGCACCTGCATAATCATATTCTTCTAAACGAGAGATAATCATCAGCGGCGCGATTTCGGTTTTATAAGGCTGGTTACCGGCAATAAAAATCACCGAGCCATATTCTCCGACACCACGGGCAAAGGCCAAGGCAAAACCGGTAAGTACCGCTGGAAACAAGATCGGTAAAATGATTTTAGTGATCGTCTGCCAACGATTTGCACCCAGGGCAGAAGCCGCTTCTTCCAGCTCGGTTTCAATATCACTGAGTACAGGCTGTACGGTACGAACCACAAAAGGTAACCCGATAAAGATCAGTGCCAGTGTAATCCCGATTGGCGTATACGCTACTTCAATTCCAAGAGGAGAAAGATACTGTCCGATCCAGCCTGTTGGAGCATATAAAGAGGTAAGGGCGATACCTGCAACCGCCGTCGGTAATGCAAAAGGTAAATCGACTAAAGCATCGATAATACGTTTACCTGGAAAGCTATAGCGAACCAGACACCAAGCCAGTAACAAACCAAAAATAACATTCACTAATGCAGCAATTAGGGCTGCACTAAAACTAAGTTGCAAGGATTTTAAAATTCGTTCTGAGGTTAAGATTTCCCATAAGCCATCCCATCCAATCCCTAAAGATTTGATAAATACAGCAGATAAAGGAATAAGCACAATCAAAGACACGTAAGCGAGGGTAAAGCCTAATGAGAGACCAAACCCAGGCAGCACTCGGGAACGCTGCGACATGATATTTCCTCAAAGAGAAAGGTTTGCTAAAACCAGCAAATAAATAATGCGATGACTAAAAATACGGGGCGGAACTTAGGCAAACTTCAGATTAAAGTTTGCCTGACTCATTCGGGCAACGAACTGCGTCTTTTTTTCAGGTAACAGATAATTCAGGATTTCCGGAAAAGGACCGAATCCGGAAGCAACATTGACATGACCCACAGCGCCTAAATTAATCGGTGTCAGTTTCCACGCCTGGGCCAGTTGTAATGCATCGACATATCCCAGCCAAGGATCATTTTCACTAATCAATAAGGTAGTGGGTACCTCAATATTGAGCTGCTGAAAATACTGTTGATAGTCTGTCAAGCTATGACGTGCAAAGCCGGCTTCACCAAAACGTGCTGGATTGGCAGGCGCAACCAGAACCAGGTTTTTAACTTTGGTCCGGAGTTCTGGATGTTCAGCAAGTGCAGCAACACTGGTCAAGCAGCCAAAGCTATGTGCCACGATTTGCACTGGCGCAGGCGCGGCTGCAACTGTTTTTACAAACTGGGCGATCCATTCACTTAATACTGGACGATCCCAATGTTTCTGTTCAACGCGAGAGCTAGACACGAGTTGCTGTTGTAACCAAGACTGCCAATGCTGCGCTTCGCTACCACCTACACCTGGAACAATTACCGTATGAATCATGTCCGCTCTCCCTATTTACCCGTCAAGTAAATTATTTACCTGTGCTGTTCTGTTTGACGATCTGGTCAAAGATACCGCCATTATCAAAGTGGGTTTTTTGCACTTTGGTCCAGCCACCAAATTCCTGATCAATTGTCACCAGTTTCAAAGGTTTAAACACATTGCTATATTTCTTTAATACCGCTGCATTACGTGGGCGGTAGAAGTTACGTGCAGCAATCTCTTGTCCTGCCGGTGAATACAGGTAGTTCAAGTAACCACGGGCGATTTGTAGATTGCCTTTTTTCTCGGCATTCTTTTCAACCACAGCAACTGGCGGTTCTGCAAGAATAGAAAGAGAAGGGGTGACGATTTCGAATTTGCCCGGTTGCTCACGTACGGCTAGGTAGGCTTCATTTTCCCAAGCCAGCAATACGTCACCGATACCGCGTTCAGCAAAGGTTGTAGTTGCGCCACGTGCGCCTGAATCGAGTACTTTGGTTTGTTTATAAATTTGACGAACAAATTCTTGAGCTTTGGCGTCGTTACCGCCTTTCTGGTGTTTTGCCCATGCCCAAGCACCTAAATAGTTCCAGCGTGCACCGCCAGAGGTTTTCGGGTTTGGTGTAATGATTTCTACACCTGGTTTAACCAAGTCACCCCAATCTTTGATTTGTTTTGGATTCCCTTTACGAACCAGGAAAACAATGGTTGATGTGTATGGTGTAGAGTTATTCGGTAATTTCTTTTGCCAGTCTGCTGGGAGTAATTTTGCATTTTGAGCAATCTCATCGATATCTGCTGCAAGCGCAAGTGTAACTACATCTGCATTTAAGCCATCAATCACAGAACGGGCCTGTTTACCTGAGCCGCCGTGTGACTGTTTAAAATCGATGTCCTGACCGGTACGCTGTTTCCAGAAGGTACCGAACTGTTTGTTAAAATCTGTATAGAGTTCACGAGTTGGGTCATAAGAGACATTTAAGAACTCTTGTGCCGCAAATGAAGAAACTGAGAGTAATGCAGCAATGACGCCGACTTTAACTTGAGAAAAACGCATGACAAACCCCTTAAAAACTAAATCACTGTTTGGAATATGTACGCAGCATAACGCCAGTTTTTTTGCAAAAAAAATAATTAAAATCGAATTTGTTATGAAAAAAATAGAAATAGATAAAATAGATAAGCTTTGCTGAATTATTGATATATAACACATTTTTAATTCAATCTTTTAATTGTTATAATTGTTTAAAATCAAATATTTATTTCTTTTTGGTCGTGCGGTCTTGTTGAGTGAGTAGGTGCTTAGATCATGCAGTGTTATAAAAATGGACAATTAATTGACGCCATTCCTTTATTAGATCGTGCTTTTCATTATGGTGATGGTTGCTTTACCACAGCACGTATTTTTCACGGAAATTTTGAGCTAAAAGAGTTGCACTTTGCACGTTTAAAACTGGCCTGTAATAGCCTAAGCCTCGATGCCGATTTATCCTTGATTGAAAAGTCACTTGTACATTTACAGCAGCAATATGCCATGCTGAATGGTACCTTAAAAGTGGTGATTAGCCGCGGTGAGGGAGATCGTGGCTATAGTCTACCGCTACATGCAGCCGATATTTATGTCTGGTATTACCCGAGGGTGACACAGGCTTTTCAACCGGAATGGATTGAAAGTGGCCTGTTAAATCATGCCTTGGGGCTGAATATGCCACATCTGGTTGGACTGAAAACATTGAACAGATTAGAGCAGGTCTTACTCAAGCAAGAGGCAGATCAGCATGGCTGGCTGGAAGCATTGGTCAGTGATGTGCAGGGGGCTATTGTTGAAGGGGTGAGCAGTAATTGTTTTATTCGTATAAATGATCGGTGGATTACGCCTGAACTTCGTTATAATGGCGTCCACGGTGTAATGCGGGCCAAAATTCTATCGAGAATGCAGCAATATCAGGTTAAATGTGAGCAGCGTTGTATTGAGATGAACGAAATTGGCCGTATTCAGAGTTTATTCTTCTGCAACGCCTTGCACCCGATGAAAGCGGTGATTCGATTTCATGACCGTTGTTTAGAGCAACAACCTTATCTTGATTTATTTGAAACGTTAAAACTTAGCCAGATTGATTAATATGCCAAAGCCGCCTAGTTCCAGCAAAAGTAAGAAAAAGCCAAAAGCGAAACCAAAATCCAGTTTTTCTTTTTTTAAAGCCTTTTTGATCGCCATTGTGGTTTTTATTTTGGTGATCTTTGGCATTGTATGGTCAAGCTTATTCAAAGCTTATCCCGTAGAAGGCAAGAAACAACTTCTGGTCATCTCTTCTGGCGATACCTATTCACGTTTTATTGATCGTTTAGCCAAAGAAAATAATGTGAACTTTCCGATAGTTTTAAAGCTCTATCAGAAGTTTATGATTCATGACACCATGAAAGCAGGTGTTTATGAAATTACGCAAGGCATGTCGGTCCGTCAGGTCATGGATATGCTGTCTGATGCAGATAATGCGCAGATGAACCGTATTCTGGTGATTGAGGGAACGACCTTTTCTCAGTTGATTCAGAATTTAAGAAAAGATTCGAATGTTACCAATACCTTGCTTGACCTTCCTCAATCCGAACTGTTAAAGCAATTAGACATTCCATATACACACCCAGAAGGTTTATTTGCACCAGATACTTATTTCTTTGCCAAAGGTGAAACGGACAAGAAAATCTTAACTGATTTGTATCGCCGTCAAATGAAATCATTAGATGAAGCCTGGGCCAAGAAAGCGCCGAACTTACCGTATAAAGATAAGTATGAAGCCTTGATCATGGCTTCAATTATCGAGAAAGAAACTAGTTTAGACAGTGAGTTGGAACAGGTTTCAGGTGTGTTCGTCCGTCGTCTGAAAATAGGCATGCGCTTACAAACCGATCCAACCGTCATTTATGGCATGGGCGACAACTATAAAGGCAATATCACGCGTAATGACTTACGTACGCCAACGGCCTATAACACTTATACCATCAATGGATTACCGCCAACACCAATTGCTTTGCCAAGTAAGAAAGCGATTGAAGCAGCGATGCATCCAGACGATGCCAAAAATATTTACTTCGTTGCTACGGGCAATGGCGGGCATAAATTTACCGCGTCTTTAGAAGACCATAATCGTGCAGTGCAAGAATATTTAACTGTACTACGTTCAAAGAAAAAGCAGGGCGAATAATGTTTATTAGTTTTGAAGGGACGGAAGGCGTAGGGAAGACTACGCTGATTCGTAAAATTCATCAGTACTTTGAACAGCAAGGTAAAGAAGTGGTGTTGACCCGTGAACCGGGCGGCACCCCATTGGCTGAACAAATTCGTTCATTATTATTAGCAGTAAATCATGAAGAGCAAATGAGTCATGATACTGAGCTGTTATTGATTTATGCAGCACGTGCACAGCATTTACAGCAAGTGATTTTACCTGCATTAGCAGCAGGTAAAATTGTGCTGAGTGATCGTTTTACCGATGCCAGCTTTGCTTATCAATGTTCTGGACGTGGTTTAAGTCAGGAAAAGCTGCAACTGTTAAATCAAACTTTTGTGGCGAAAATGCCGAATATTACTTTTTGGTTAGATGCGCCGATTGAGTTGGGCATGACCCGTGCGCGAGAGCGCGGGGCATTGGATCGTTTTGAGCAAGAGAAATTAAGTTTCTTTGCTAAAGTTCGTGCGGGTTATGAGACCTTGTGGCAAGCAGAGCCTGAGCGGATCAAACGTTTGGATGCAACACAAAATGCGGGTGTTGTGTTTGAAGAAGCGCTGCAATATTTGAAATAGGCTTTAAACAATAGCTAATCTGAAAATAGTCTGATTTTTAGTATTTGAATCCAAGTTGTTATTTACTATCGAGATCGGCGGCATGGATGCCGCCAGTTGGACAGGGGTACCAAGGATGTACCCTCTGTCCAACAAGGGATTTTGATTACTTTGATCCTTCAAAGTAATGTATTGCCTATACAAACGAGATCTAATGATTCTGTTTATATGAGGCCATGCCAATCAAAAAATAATAGCTAAAATAAATTGAGTGTTATTCATTCACCAACGGCTGTTCCACTTTGAAATTTGGCGGTGTGAGCACCGTCTTACGAATCTCATTGGAGAGTTCAGGATAATCTAGTGTATAGTGCAAACCACGTGATTCCTTACGTTCCATTGCACAACGTACAATCATCTCAGAAACCAGAACCAAATTACGTAACTCAATCAAGTTCTTACTGACACGATAATCCTGATAATACTCGGTGATTTCATGCTTGAGCATTTCAATACGATGTAAGGCGCGTTGTAAACGTTTAGTGGTACGGACAATCCCCACATAGTTCCACATAGTCGAACGTAGCTCATCCCAGTTTTGTAGGATCACCACATCTTCATCGGCATCGGTGACTTGCGTTTCATCCCAGGTTGGGACATCTGGAAATTGAAACTCAGCATCAAAATTCTGTTCAATATCTTCTGCTGCACTCATGCCATAAACGAAACATTCAAGGAGTGAGTTACTGGCCATACGGTTGGCGCCGTGTAGACCTGTATAAGAGGTTTCACCAATGGCATATAAACCATCGAGATCAGTCTGACTATGTTCATCGACCACTACACCACCACAGGTATAGTGTGCTGCTGGAACCACAGGAATCATATCTTTGGTGATATCAATACCGAGTTCAAGCAAACGGGCATACAGTGTCGGGAAATGTTCAGTAATGAATTCTGGCGATTTATGGGTGATGTCTAACCAGACATGACGAATCCCGAGACGCTTGATTTCATGGTCGATGGTACGTGCCACAATATCACGCGGCGCAAGTTCAGCACGTTCATCAAAACGCAGCATAAAACGTTCACCATCGGGTAGGCGCAAATAAGCACCTTCACCGCGCATCGCTTCGGTAATTAAGAAAGAACGCGCTTTCGGATGGTATAAACAGGTCGGATGGAACTGGTTAAATTCCATATTGGCGACACGACAACCGGCACGATAGGCCATGGCAATACCATCACCTGTGGCAATATCAGGATTTGAGGTGTAGAGATACGCTTTCATTGCACCGCCACAGGCAAGTGCAGTAAATGGAGCCAGGAAGGTATGCACCTGTTCGTGAGTCTCATCTAAAGCATAGAGGCCGATCGCACGATTAGCTTGATGTTGATGACCAAGCTTGTGTAGGGTAATTAGATCAATCGCAATATAATTTTCAAAAATTGTAATATTTTTTCGTTCTTTGGCGCGTTCGACCAGCGTGGTTGAAATGGCTTTGCCGGTTGCATCGGCAGAGTGAATGATACGGCGTTGTGAGTGACCACCTTCACGGGTGAGATGCAGTTGTTCGTCTTCATCCAGTGTAAATTGCACGCCTTGCTTGAGCAGGAAATCAACGGATGGTTTGCCACCTTCGACGGTATGTTTGACTGCATCTAGCTCACACAAATGACCGCCTGCAATCATGGTGTCATTAATATGTTGTTGAATCGAATCGGTTTCGTCTAAGACTGCCGCAACACCGCCTTGTGCATAGAAGGTACTGGCTTCCGTCAGCGCCGCCTTTGCCAGAATTGCAATGTTATAATGACTTGGTAAAGAGAGTGCGAGGCTTAAACCTGCACCGCCACTGCCCACAATAATCACATCAAAATGGTGAATTGTTTTTAAATCAGGCATGTCAATCTGCTTCAGTTTTAAACGTTCGCTAATGACACCGCTTTTTTGTCAAAAAGGCAAGGGCCAATCTGCCTGAAATTGAGTGAATTTTTAGCGAATGCGATTTATTTATTGATTAATTTGGCCTCATCTGTATGAATGAGAAAATGATTAACTTTCAGTACATGGTTTTAATCTAGCCTTAAGCTGTCCAAGATAAAACCTTAATTGAAAGGTGAACATCTGGAAAAGGCTCCATAATTTATTCACATTTCATTGTTCTATTTGGTTGTATGCATTGAAAATATAAACATTTTTTTACGAAAAGAATGCTAGGGTTATGCTACAAACATAGATCATAACTTTTATTTTAATCAACAGTATGTAGGTTCTTGCTTCATGAAAAGTCGCTATTTACAACAAGGAATGTATGCTGCGGTATTTACGGTAGCAGCTGCTCAAGTCAATGCTGCATCGCCAGTAGATTTTTCAAATCTCGTTGAGCAGGTCAGTCCTGCTGTGGTGAGTGTCAATGTGGTCAAGAAAATGACTCAGGAAGAGTTATTACAACAACAGGTTCCGGAAATTTTGCGTCGTTTTTTTGGTAATCAGGTGATTATCCCGCAACAACAGGGACCACAGGAAAAGACCGGCTACGGCAGTGCATTTTTTATTGGCAAGGACGGGTACTTGTTAACCAATCGTCATGTGGTTGAAAATGCTTCCCGCATTAGTATTATCCTGAATGACCGCCGTGAAATTGATGCAACACTTGTTGGTAGCGATGAACGTACTGATATTGCATTACTTAAAGTCAATGGAAGCAATTTCCCGGAATTAAAAATTGGTAATGTTAACCAGCTTCGCGTCGGTGAACCTGTACTCGCGATTGGTTCGCCATTTGGCTTTGATTATTCCGCATCAGCGGGGATTGTCAGTGCCAAATCACGTAATATGAGTGGTGAAACTTCAGTACCGTTTATTCAAACAGACGCCGCATTGAATCCAGGTAACTCAGGTGGTCCGTTGTTTAACCAGCGTGGTGAAGTGGTGGGGGTTAACTCGCGTATCTTCAGTGGTACGGGCGGTTATATGGGATTGTCTTTTTCGATTCCAATCGATGTTGCAATGGACGTAGTACAACAGTTAAAGACGACAGGTAAAGTAACACGTTCATATCTTGGCATCATGCTGCAAGACATCGATCGTAATCTGGCCGAAGCTTATAAATTACCAAAACCGGAAGGTTCTTTGATCACGCAGGTTGCACCGAAATCACCTGCTGAAAAAGCAGGATTAAAATCAGGCGACGTGATTTTAAAAGCCAATGGTGTGCCGATTTCACGCACAGGCGATTTACTTTATTCATTGAATCGCATTGCGCCAAATCAAACCGTGCAGCTCGAAATTTTACGTGATGATAAAACACGCACCATTTCTGCAACACTGGGTACCGCACCAGACGATACGGCTGCGGATGCTGAGAAAAATAATCCAACCAGCGGTTTAGGTATGAGTATTCGAGACCTGACTGCGGCTGAGCAAGCGCGTTTGGATATCCGTAGTGGTATTCTGATTCAGGATGTGAAACGTGGCGGCCTTGCATCATTATCAAATCTGGTCGCAGGGGATGTGATTGTTCAGGTTAATGGTATAGCGATTACCAACAGTCAGATGTTCGCTAAAACGGTGGGTGCCTTGCCGAAGAATAGTGTTGCCCGTGTGACCATTATCCGTCAGGGACAACGTGCAATTCTAGGTTTACGTCTACCTTAAACCTGTTATGGTTGCTCAAAACCACTCTGAAAAGGGTGGTTTTTATTTTGTAATACACTGCAGTTTAGACTAGTGTATCTAGCTGAGTTTTGATTGATGAAAGAAGCCAGATAAATGAGTACGATTTTTGATTTGGAATTACAAGTTCAACCTGAGCATATCGATGTATTGGGCCATGTCAATAACGTGATGTATATCCAATGGATGCAGGATGTCGCTGCAGCACATATCGAAACATTAGGATTGGGACTTGCTCAATATCTGGAACTTAAACATGCAATGGTCGCGGTTGAACATCATGTGCAGTATCGCAAAGCCGCTCTGGAAGGTGAACACATCATTTTGCGTACATGGCTGGATGATATAAATGCCTTATATTCTTTCCGTCAGTATGCATTTTATCGTCCGAAAGACCAAAGTGTTTTGTTTATGGGAAATACCAAATGGGCCTGTATTGAAATTGAAACAGGACGTCCAAAACGGATGTCACCGAGTTTTACTCAGGCTTACCAACCGATTTCACCAGATTTAAATCCAATGGACTTTTCAATTTCATATACGCAGTCTGAATAAATTCAGAAATCAGCAGCAAATGAATGATCAGAGGGCGGCAGTTTACGATCAATTCATCAAACTAAGTTTAAAAATAGTGAATCAATTAACCTAAACTTGGATTAAATACTTAAAAAAACGTTTAATAACGTTAGGTTATGCGAAAAATTCAATAGATTAAGCTGATTGTATAATTTTTGTATATTGGTTATTTTGTAGCCTCTTAAATTGTGTTTTGGGGAACATGATGAATGACAACGTGGGGGTTGTTGTTTTTTATTTGCTGTGCTTGTTTGCAGGCATTGTCCTGGTAATCGGAAGTGTTGTTTTTGATATGACACTTCTGTTTGTGGGGCTAGGTCTGATTGCTTGCGCTTTTTTAATTAAATCCGAGTTTAATTTAACCGTGATGTTCTGGCATAAAATTGAATAATTAAAAAAAGATGATGAAAAAGCCGTACTAATCAAGTACGGCTTTTTTTATGGGAGAAAATTTATCGCGATAGCTCAGCCATTCATTTTTGCCTTGAAGGCTGACATTGAAACCGAAATTTACGCGATTGAGCATTTTTGATAGCTCTCACCGTGAATGTTTAATATCAAAAGTGTGTAAAACCGAGCGAAAAAGCTGGTCGGATTAATTGATGCTTTTATCGGCGGTTATTTCACTGTTTTGGGTAAAATCTGTGATAATGATCACAATGTTTTTAAAAATCATGAAGTATGGATATCTTAAAATTCGTAAAAAGCTTTAATACCGTGGGATGCTATTTAACCCTTGCCAGCATTTTGCTCGCGATTCTGATTTTTTATTTCTATTATGTAAACCCAAATTAATTTTAAAAATTAAATGGTTAAATGGGCTTTAAGTTATTCTAGAAGGGGGCTCATCCTGCTACTTTTAAGTGGTTTAGTTTGTTCATTATCAGCATTTGGAAGCATAAACCAAACATCAGGCGGAGAAGAAAATTTTTCTCAGGTTCGATATGCGCTTGTTGAACGCATATCGTGAGGTATCCTGTTGCTGTTTCGGATCATGCTCAACTCGTCATACAAGCTCTGCATTATCAAAATAAGGATGGAATGGCACGGCACCAAGACAGGTCATCCATTCTTAGCCTTTTACAACTCACAAACTCTGCAGCATTTTTTAAGCGATTGTCAGGTTCTTTTTGAGAAAAATAATTCATCGCTGGAATATTGCTTTCAGCATCGTGATGTAGTCTCGGTCACATATACTTTTAACACTATATTTTTAACATTGTTGTGCTTATACTGTGCCGAACTTTTTAAACATTATTTTTCGCAGCAATAGGCAATTATTTAATTGATTAGATTGCTGTGTACATATTCTTAAGGTAACCCATGGCGCAAGCTAAAAAATCCGTAGATATCAAAAATATACGCAATTTCTCGATCATTGCACACATTGACCATGGCAAGTCGACGCTGGCTGACCGTTTCATTCAAATGTGCGGTGGTTTACAAGATCGTGAGATGCAAGCTCAAGTATTAGACTCTATGGAGCTTGAGCGTGAGCGTGGGATTACAATTAAAGCCGCTTCGGTGACGTTGTATTACACCCATCCGAATGGTCAGGAATATCAATTAAACTTCATTGATACCCCAGGGCACGTTGACTTCTCTTATGAAGTGTCACGTTCTTTGGCTGCGTGTGAAGGCGCCTTACTGGTTGTCGATGCTGCACAAGGGGTTGAGGCACAGTCGGTTGCTAACTGCTATACCGCAATTGAGCAGGGTCTGGAAGTTCTGCCAATTTTGAACAAGATTGACTTGCCTCAGGCCGAGCCTGAACGTGTCATTCACGAAATTGAAGAAATTATCGGGATTGAGGCGACTGATGCACCCACCTGTTCTGCAAAAACCGGTCTAGGTGTGGAAGGTGTGCTAGAGCGTCTGGTTGATGTCATTCCAGCACCTGAAGGCGACCGTGATGCTCCCTTACAGGCATTGATTATTGACTCATGGTTTGACAACTATTTAGGGGTTGTTTCCCTGGTCCGTATCAAGCAAGGTCGTATCCGTAAGGGCGACAAGATGCTGGTTAAATCGACAGGTCAAACTCATCCGGTCACTTCAGTGGGCGTGTTCAATCCGAAACATACTGAAACCGACATCCTCGAAGCCGGTGAAGTTGGCTTCGTGATTGCGGGTATTAAAGATATTTTTGGTGCGCCCGTCGGTGACACCATCACGCTTTCCTCTACGCCTGAAGTGGAAACTTTGCCTGGTTTTAAAAAGGTAAAACCACAGGTATATGCCGGACTTTTCCCGATTGATTCAAGTGACTTTGAACCGTTCCGTGAAGCACTACAAAAACTACAGATCAACGATTCAGCTTTATTCTTTGAACCGGAAAGTTCAGATGCATTAGGCTTTGGTTTCCGTTGTGGCTTCTTGGGCATGCTCCACATGGAGATCGTACAAGAGCGTTTAGAGCGTGAATACGATCTGGATCTGATCAGTTCTGCGCCAACGGTCATTTACGAAGCTTTGACCAAGAAAGGCGATATCATTTATATCGACAGTCCATCAAAAATGCCGGATGGTTCTACGGTTGAAGACTTGCGTGAACCGATTGCCGAATGCCATATCCTTGTGCCACAAGAATATTTAGGTAACGTCATGACACTGTGTATCGAACGTCGTGGTGTTCAAAAAGACATGAAATTCCTGGGGAATCAGGTTTCTATTACTTTTGAAATTCCAATGGCTGAAGTGGTCATGGATTTCTTTGACAAATTAAAATCATGTTCACGTGGTTTTGCATCACTCGACTATAACTTCGTTCGTTTCGAAAGTTCAGCTTTGGTTAAGGTAGATGTATTAATTAATAGCGAGAAGGTCGATGCCTTGGCAATGATTTGCCATCGTCAGGATGCACGTCATCGTGGTATTGCATTGGTAGAGAAGATGAAAGATCTGATTCCTCGCCAAATGTATGATGTTGCGATTCAGGCTGCGATTGGTGCACAAATCATTGCCCGTTCTACTGTGAAAGCGATGCGTAAAAACGTACTGGCCAAATGTTATGGTGGTGACGTTTCACGTAAGAAGAAACTTCTTGCGAAGCAGAAAGAAGGTAAGAAACGTATGAAGCAAGTGGGAAGTGTTGAAATTCCACAAGAAGCATTCTTGGCTGTATTGAAAGTCGATAGATAAAGAAATGAGGCTGGGGAAACCCCTGGTTTACCCAGCTGCAAAACGAGCAGTGAGACTGCAAGAGAGGGTTTGTGGATTTTGATTTTAATTTGATTCTGGTACCAGCGACACTGATTTTCTTTCTGGTGTGGTTGCTTGATAAATTTGTATTTAAACAACGTGCAAATAAAGGGCGGAATCAGGAAAACTTTCTTATCACATGGGCATATGACTTCTGGCCAGTGTTGACAGTCGTGCTGATCCTACGCTCTTTCTTATATGAACCGTTTAATATTCCTTCTGACTCGATGGTACCGACCCTAGAGACAGGTGATTTTATTCTGGTCAATAAATTTGATTATGGTTTACGTCTACCTGTGGTCAATACCAAAGTGGTTAATGTTGGCGAGCCGAAACGTGGCGAGGTGATTGTGTTCCGTTATCCGCCACAACCTACGATTAGCTACATTAAGCGTGTTGTTGGCTTGCCGGGTGACCATATCCAGTTTAAGGCGGGTGAGTTGACGATTAATGGTCAGCAAATTGCAAAAGTTGCCACACAATTTTCACGTGTGAAAGACCAGCAAGACACACCAACTGCTTTGTATTTTAAAGAAACCTTAGGTGAGCATCAGCATCTGATCCGCTATCTGGAAGGGCGTAACCCATTGGTTGAACAGTTCCAGTTTGCGCAGTTAAAAGGTGCTGAAGCCTTGGTGCCATTTGTTGCTAAAGCCAATGATGTCTTTATCAAAAGCAATGGACAGGATTGGGAAGTCACCGTACCTGAAGGTCAATATTTCGCAATGGGCGATAACCGTGACCAAAGTGCGGACAGCCGTTTTTGGGGCTTTGTACCTGAAGCGAATTTAACGGGTCGAGCTTTTTATATATGGATGCATAAAGAGCCAGGCTTTAATCTTCCAAGTTTCAACCGAAATGGTAAGATTGATTGATAAAAACATAAAGGAAATATAAAGATGCGTAAATCTCAACTTGGGACTTCGTATATTGCAATTTTATTTGGGGTGGTTTTATTTGCAGTTGCTGTAAAAGCAGCAATTGCAATTTGGCCAGCATACTGGGATGACAAGCTGATTAATAATCAGATTGAAAGCTTATTAAAAGATAGCCCAGCAAACATTACACCAAGTAAGTTTGCCTCCCAGATGGATCAACGTTTTGATATGAACGGGATCCGTGATCTACATTTTAAAGATATTGCACAAGTGACTTATAAAGATGATCTTGTCGTAGTAAAGAAGTATGAAATCCGTAAGCCTTTCATACTAAATATTAGTCTAGTTATGACCTTTGAGAAGACTTTTGATCAAAAATCTGCAAAACAAGCTCAATGATACTCGGTTGCAAGGACGAATTGGTCACCAGTTTAAACAGATTGATTTGTTAAAACTGGCCTTAACCCATCGTTCTGTCAGCCATAAACACAATTATGAACGCCTAGAATTTCTAGGCGATTCGTTATTGGGAATGATCGTTGCGAATTATTTGTATAATGCCTATCCGCTGGAAAATGAAGGCCGCTTAACGCGAATGCGTGCAACGCTGGTTCGACAAGAAGCCTTAGGAAAAATTGCAAATGATTTACAACTGAGTCGGTCATTAATTTTAAGCACTGGCGAGCTAAAATCAGGTGGTCATCACCGTGAATCGATTTTGGCAGATACAGTAGAGGCAATTATCGGTGCTATTTATTTAGACTGTAATGATCTCAACCTGCTGGAACGCATTGTGTTAAAATGGTATGAACCATATCTTGATCATATCGAACCGACAGATCAACTGAAAGACCCGAAATCACGTTTGCAAGAGTATTTACAAGCACGTAAAAAACCTCTCCCAGTTTACGAGGTTGTAGATATTCAGGGCGATGCACCGAATCAGCATTTCAAAGTGGAATGTTTAGTCGATGGATTGCCAAAAATTCAAGGCGAGGGCTCAAGTCGTCGTTTTGCCGAACAAACGGCAGCGGCAGAGATTTTAAAATTATTGGAGCAATAACCTGATGTCCCATTCAGAAGAAAATAAGCCAGAAGCAGCAGCTGAGCAGCAAGACGGCAATAACTTGATTGATCAATTTTTTAGTTCTCAAGGAACCACGATTCCTTCAGATTTTAAAAGCGGTTTTGTTGCGATCGTTGGTCGTCCAAACGTCGGTAAGTCGACCTTAATGAACCATTTATTGGGTCAAAAACTGTCAATTACTTCACGTAAGCCACAAACCACACGTCATAAGATTGTTGGTATTGATTCTCGTGAAAAATCACAGGCCGTATTTGTAGATACGCCAGGGATGCACAAGAAAGAAGTCCGTGCCATCAACAAAATGATGAACCGTGCTGCACACTCAGCTTTGCGTGATGTAAACCTGGTTTTATTTGTGGTGGATGCACAAAAGTGGACTCAAAACGACGAACTGGTTTTGGAAAAGCTGAAAAATGCAGATATGCCTGTGATTCTGGTGATCAATAAGCTAGATACCTTCGAGAACAAAAACGAAGCATTACCATTGATTCGTGAACGTGCCAAGTTAATGAACTTTGCCGAGATTGTTCCGGTATCGGCATTACGTGGCGCCAATCTTGAGCATCTGCGTGATACCATTGAAAAGTATTTACCTTATCAGCCACCGTTGTATTCACTGGACCAGATTACCGATCGTTCGGAACGCTTCCTTGCGAGTGAAATTATTCGCGAGAAAATCATGCGCCAGTTAGGTGAAGAGCTGCCATACGATTTGACTGTACAGATTGAATCTTTTAAAACAGAAGAAGCGACTGTTAATGAAAAAACTGGTCGTTTAAAACCACCTTGTACTTATATTGACGCAACCATCTTTGTTGAGCGCCAAGGACAAAAAGCCATTGTAATTGGTGATAAAGGCGCGAAGCTGAAAAGTATCGGTATGGATGCACGTGCAGACATGGAAAAAATGTTTGAACAAAAAATCATGCTCACGCTTTGGGTGAAAGTCAAAGGTGGCTGGTCTGATGATGAGCGTGCTTTAAAGAGCTTGGGCTATAGCGATATTTAAGCAATGGAAACAGGTATGAAAACAACAATTCGTGTATTCGCAATCGTGACATGTATTTTCATGTTGCAGGGCTGTATTCATAAACTTGTGACTGTACCTGTTAAAGTGGCTTATAAGACAACCAAAGGGGTGGTCAAAGGCACGGCTGCTGTGGTCGGTGCGGTTATTCCTGATGGCGATGATGAAGAAAAGGATGACAAGAAGAAGGACTAATCTCGTTCCATGATGCGTAATGAAGTCCTGCATGGCTATTTGATTCATCATCGTAAATATCGTGAAAAGAGCCATATTGTGCATTTATTTACACAAGAATATGGTCGGGTGGATGGAATCTTAAGACAGATTCCTCCACCGCAGTATCAACCTATTTGCTTGCAAGCGACAGGCAAATCCGAGCTTAAAAACTTCACTAAACTGGAAATTCTGAACCAGCCTGTTTTCTTTCATGGCGATGCTTTTTTTGCTGGGTTCTATCTCAATGAAATTGTGTTGCGGCTTTGCCCTCTGGAAGAAGCAATGCCTCAGACATTTGAGCAATATCAGTTGACCTTGTTGCAATTGCAGCAACTCGCCTCACATGAGCAAGCGTCTTTATTCTTACGACAAATCCTGCGTCAATTCGAGCATGTCTTATTGCAAGAGCTGGGCTATGCCATCGATTTTTCAGTGGATGCCAATCAGCAGCAAATTCTGCCACTTCGGCATTACCAGTTTCAGTTGAATGATGGCTTTTTGCCGGTTGCACAAGCGTCACGTTCGACACTTTCCGGTACATTGATTGCGTCTATGCAATACTATGAAGATGGTCAGGATTTTTCTCACGAACAATTGCAATTATTGGGTAAACTATACCGTCAAATGATTAGCTCATTGCTGGGTGACCGGCCACTTAAAAGCCGTCAACTCTGGATTCAAAGTACACAAACTTGATATTCCTGATGTATTGAAAATTATTATTCAGGGCTCAACCGATAGGATATTTTTTATGGCTGCAATCTTGGGTGTAAACATTGATCATGTTGCAACATTAAGACAGGCACGTGGTACAACTTACCCTGATCCAGTTCAGGCTGCTTTGGTTTGTGAGCAAGCGGGTGCAGAGGGGATTACCTTGCATTTACGTGAAGATCGTCGCCATATACAGGATGATGATGTACGTCGTATGCGTCCGTTGCTGAAAACTCGAATGAATCTTGAGTTGGCAGTGACAGATGAAATGGTTGCATTTGCCAAAGAGATTCAGCCTCAGCATGTTTGCTTTGTCCCAGAGCGTCGTCAAGAGGTGACCACCGAAGGTGGTCTGGATGTTGTAGGGCACTTTGAAAAAGTGAAGGCGGCAACGGCAGCACTGACCGCAATTGGTAGTGATGTGTCGTTATTTATCGATGCAGATCTGGCACAGATTGATGCGGCTGTCGCATGTGGTGCGCCGACGATTGAAATTCATACCGGTGCTTATGCAGATGCAGAAACTGACGAACAGCAACAAGCCGAATTGGCGCGTATTATCAAAGGTGCAGAGTACGCAGCTGCCAAAGGTTTGGTGGTCAATGCAGGACATGGTTTAAATCTGGACAATGTTGCGGCGATTGCAGCGATCCCGCAAATTCATGAGCTGAATATTGGGCATTCGATTATTGCCGATAGCGTATTCGTTGGACTGGCTCAAGCAGTAAAAGATATGAAAGCAGCAATTCAGGCTGCTGCGAGATAAATTGATGAGTAGTGTAAATTATGATGAGCTGATGCAACCCGTCATTGCGTTTTTGGGTTGTACAACGCCTCAGGCATGGTTAGATGAAGCGGTGAATAACCTTGATATCTTGATGCAAGACCATGCCAACTGTGAGAAAAAAGCGGCAAGTACAGCCATGAACCTGATGTTCCGCTACAGCTTCTTTACCGATTTGCAAGTGAAATTGGCACAATTGGTGCGTGAAGAAATGCTGCATTATGAGCAGGTGCTGGAATTCATGAACAAGCGCGGCCAAGAATGGAAGGGCTTGAGTGCAGGGCGTTATGCAGGCGGGCTACGTAAAGAAATCCGTACTTACGAGCCTGAAGCATTGATTGATGTCATGATTATTGGTGCTTTTGTAGAAGCACGTTCATGTGAGCGTTTCTATGCGCTGGCACCGATTGTTGATGATGAGCTGGGGCGTTACTACCGTTATTTGCTTAAATCGGAATCTCGCCATTTTGAGGACTATTTAGCGTTGGCTTTAGATGTTGCAAAATCTGCGAAGCTCAAAGACCCGGAAGAAGATATTCAGCAACGGATTGAATATATCCGTGAAGTGGAAAAAAATCTGATTTTAACTCCAGATGATACCTTCCGTTTTCATAGTGGTGTACCTGCAACAGTGGCAGCTTAATCTGAATCTGAAAGAAAAAACCTCTGATCAGCAGAGGTTTTTTTATGGGAGTTTAATTTTATCATGTCATAAAAAAAGCCCCAATCAATGATCAGGGCTTTTTAGAATCTTGGCTCTCCCACCTGGGCTCGAACCAGGGACCTGCGGATTAACAGTCCGTCGCTCTACCGACTGAGCTATGGGAGAATAGTAGATTGGCTCTCCAACCTGGGCTCGAACCAGGGACCTGCGGATTAACAGTCCGTCGCTCTACCGACTGAGCTATTGGAGAATCTGATGCGCATTTTAGGCATGAAAAGCAGATGCGTCAACAACAATAGTAAATAAAATTAATCGTTTGCTTGATTAATAAGCTTTTCAGCGTAAACCGAGCAAAAAATGTGGAGAAAAGATCTTATTTACTTAAAAATTAATCAGTTAATGTGCTGTTCCTTGAACTTTGCCAACGCATCAATTCGATATTGAATCAGCATTTCTCCAATCTCAGGACCGCTGACATGTTCGGGCAAATCCTGCGCACGTATATTTCTGACAATTTGCATTGCATTTAACATATATTGGGCTTGCGGATAAGGACGTTGCTCTAAACCTAAACGACCTTTGGCATCACATTCACAGGCCTGTACAAAAGCTTCCACTTTCTCTGGCCGGCGTAGCACATCCAAACGTTGTAACAAGCGCCATAAGGTACCTGGTTTCAGATTCTTTACCTGATGACATTTTAAATGCTCTTTACATACGATCAGGGCCAGATTTTTCAAGGCAGTCGGTACCTTCAAGCGGTCACAGATCTGGGTAACGGGTGGGATACCACGTTCTTCATGCATAATATGTCGTGGTAACTCGTCTACAGGGGTGAGTGCTTTGCCTAAGTCGTGCACCAGCACTGCAAAGCGCACTTCAAGCGCATAATTCGCTAGACAGGCCTGTTTAAGTGCCATCAGGGTGTGAATACCGCAATCAATTTCAGGATGATATTCTGGACGTTGAGGAACGCCGAATAATGCATTGATTTCCGGGAATAAGACTTCCAAGGCGTCACAGTCTTTTAAGATCTGGAAATACACATCAGCATGGTTTTCCATTAAGGCACGAGAGGTTTCTTTCCAGACGCGTTCGGGGGTTAATGCGCTTAATTCACCTGACTGGGCAATCTTTCTCATCAATTGCAGGGTTTCTTCAGCAACCTTGAAGCCGTAAGTGGCATAACGTGCGGCAAAACGGGCTACGCGAAGTACACGTAATGGATCTTCGGTAAATGCATCTGAAACATGACGTAGAATTTTGTGTTGCAAGTCCTGCTGACCACCATAGGGATCATAGACTGTGCCAGTTTCATCCATTGCCATTGCATTAATGGTCAGGTCACGACGAATCAGATCGTCTTCTAATTTTACGCTGGTATCAGTGAAAAACTGAAAGCCATGATAACCCACACCAGATTTGCGTTCAGTACGTGCCAGTGCATATTCTTCTTTTGTTTTTGGATGTAGGAATACAGGAAAATCTTTACCGACAGGTTGATAACCTTCGGCCAATAATTGTTCGGGTGTTGCTCCAACCACCACATAATCTTTTTCGTGATAGGGATGGCCGAGTAAATGATCCCGAACTGCACCGCCTACTAAATAAACTTGCATGAAAAAACCTCTATTCTTCACACAATCATGCTACAGAATAGAGGTTTTCTCAAGCGCTAAGCGAAGCTTTTCCAGAAAAGCTTTGCTTAGGTGAACTTAGTTCTGGCTTTGTTGAATTTCAGCAACTGTTAATGCTGTCATATTGACCAGACGGCGAGTCGTTGCTGTAGGTGTCAGAATATGAACAGGTTTTGCAGCACCAAGTAAAATAGGACCAATGGTCACATTATTCCCCGAAGTTGCTTTTAACAGGTTGAATGAAATGTTTGCCGAATCGAGGTTAGGCATAATCAACAAGTTTGCCGAGCCTTTGAAGCGTGAATTCGGGAATGCAAAATGACGAATATTTTCATCTAATGCAGCATCACCGTGCATTTCGCCTTCCACTTCAAGTTCAGGAGCCTGTTCAGACAACAAACGGTAAACTTCACGCATTTTTTGTGCGCTTGGATCAGTTTGATCGCTACCAAAGCTCGAGTGTGAAAGCAGCGCAACACGCGGTGTAATACCAAAACGGCGAACTTCTTCTGCTGCCAAAATTGTCATTTCAGCAAGCTGAGCCGCAGTTGGGTTGGTGTTTACATAGGTATCGGCAATAAATAAATTGCGATCTTCAAGCATCAAGGCATTCAAGGTAAAGAATGTGCTGCGACCTTCTTTTAAGCCAATGATATTTTTCACGAAATCCAAGTGAATGTCATAGCTTGAATAAGTACCACATAACATGCCATCTGCTTGACCAAACTTCACCAGCATGGCTGCAATGAGTGTAGAACGACGGCGTGCTTCACGTTGCGCGTATTCAACCGTAACGCCTTTGCGTTGCATGATCTGGTGATATTCTTTAGAGAACTCTTCGTACTGAGGATTTTTTTCCTGATCGACGATTTCAATGTTTACACCATGTTGTAAGCGTAAACCAAGCTTTTTGATATTCTCTTCGATCACTGCTGTACGACCAACAAGAATCGGTTTTGCCAAGCCTTCATCAACAGCAATCTGAACCGCACGTAATACGCGTAGATCTTCACCTTCAGCATAAGCAATACGTTTAGGGTCGGTCTTCGCCTGTGCAAAGATCGGTTTCATCAAGAATGCCGAGTTATAAACGAACTCAGAAAGACGTTGACGATATGCAGAGAAATCTTCGATTGGACGGGTTGCGACGCCAGAATCCATTGCTGCTTTGGCAACGGCTGGTGCAATTTCCAGAATCAAACGTTGATCAAGTGGGCGAGGGATCAGGTAGTCACGACCAAATGAAGCTGATTTTTCACCATAAGTTGCAGCATCTGCTTCTACATGTGCCATACGTGCAATCGCGTGGACACAGGCAATTTTCATTTCTTCATTAATGGTTGTGGCACCAACATCCAGCGCACCACGGAAGATATAAGGGAAACAAAGTGCATTGTTCACTTGGTTCGGATAGTCAGAACGACCTGTTGCCATAATCACATCTGGGCGAACTTCGTGTGCATGTTCAGGTAAAATTTCCGGATCAGGGTTTGCCAAGGCAAAAATAATCGGGTTCTCAGCCATTTCCTTAACCATTTCTTTGGTCAAGATGCCTGCCGCTGAAAGACCGAGGAACATGTCTGCGCCTGCCATGACTTCATGCAACTGGCTGGCTTGAATGTCTTGAACATAACGTTTTTTCGACTCGTCCAGACCTTCACGGGCAGTGGTCAAAAGACCACGAGAGTCGGCTACAACGATGTTGTTTTTATTTACGCCTAATGCGCAAAGTAAATCTAGGCAAGAAAGTGCAGCAGCACCTGCGCCTGAGGCAACAATTTTAATTTCATCAATTTTCTTATTTACGATCTGTAAAGCATTGAGCAATGCTGAACCGACAATAATACTGGTTCCATGTTGGTCATCATGGAATACCGGAATTTTCATGCGTTCGCGAAGTTTCTTTTCGATATAGAAACATTCTGGCGCTTTGATATCTTCAAGGTTGATACCACCAAAAGTTGGCTCTAGGGCCGCAACGATATCAACGATTTTGTCTGGATCATTTTCATCAATTTCGATATCGAAGACATCAACACCAGCGAACTTTTTAAATAGAACGCCTTTACCTTCCATAACCGGCTTAGAAGCAAGAGGACCAATATTTCCCAAACCAAGCACGGCAGTACCATTACTCACGACGGCGACCAGATTACCACGTGCTGTATATTTTGCAGCGGTAGAAGGGTCACGTTCGATTTCTAAACATGGAGCTGCAACACCAGGGGAATAAGCAAGCGCTAGATCTCGTTGGTTAACGAGCTGCTTGTTTGGTGTCACACTGATTTTTCCAGGTGTAGGAAATTCATGGTAATACAAAGCGGCTTGTTTTAAAGATTGATCGTCCATCTGAGTCTCATTTGTTCCGATAATAATCAGACATATACAAGTCCAATTACTATATTAAGATAAGTGCACAAGAATATAGCACTAGTTCATGCTTTCGCACAGTCAAAAAAGCTTATTTTCACTCAACGTTACAGCGATTCACAGGCTAGATTTGCTGCGAAGAAAAGGACCAAAAAGCTTAAAATTTACGTTTAAATGGAATATCTTGCCGTTGACAGCTGTAGGTGCTGTTGCAGGTACTCCGTTGCAGCGGTCGCAGTTAATGGTTTCGAGAATAGGTAACCCTGTAATATGTCGCAGTTTTGTTTTTTGAGATAGTCGCGTTGCTGTTCGGTTTCCACACCTTCGGCCACAACTTTTAAGCCAATGGTTTTACCCATGGCGATCATGGCATTAACGATCGCATCCTGTTTCGGATTGCCAATTTTCAAAATAAAAGCACGATCAATTTTTAAAATGTCAATTGGATATTCGGTTAAGTAGGCCAGAGAAGAATAGCCGGTACCAAAGTCATCCAGTGCGATGCAAATATGACGTTGTTTCAGGGCATTGAGAATGGTTTTAACATTTTCGGTATTTTCCAGAAAAGCCGATTCGGTAATTTCCAGTTCCAGATTTTTACCAGAAATGCCATACGTCATCAGGACATCATCAATATCATGTAGTAATTGACCGCGCAAAATTTGTTGGGCCACAATATTGACGGCAATATTGATATTATTAAAGCCAAGTTGCTGCCAGACCTGTAATTGCTTGGCCGCTTCATGTAATACAAACTGTCCGATATCAGAGATTAAACTGGTACTTTCTGCCAAAGGAATAAAAATGCTTGGCATAATTAATCCTTTGCTTGGATGTTTCCAGCGAATCAAGGCTTCAAAACCATTGATCTGGTCATCGATTGCGCTGATCTTCGGTTGATAGTAAACCACCAGTTCCTTGTTTTGAATGGCCTTTCGCAGGTCAAGTTCCAGATCACTATATTTGGCAACAAAATTGGCTCTTTCATTGGAATAATAGTGAATGGTGTTACCGCCTAAACGTTTGGCTTCATTCAACGCCTGTTCAGCATGGGTGTTTAAATTATCCACCTGACGGCCATGCTCTGGATAAATGGCCACGCCAATGGAAATGCTGACAAAATACTCCTGATCGGCAATATAAAAAGCCTTGCTAAAAGCTTCTACAATGTTATTGCAGAGTTGGTGAATAGGCGGATGCAGGTGGGATATCTCATAAATAATCGCAAAATCATCTGCACTTAAATGCGCCACCAGCAGGGCATCAATATTACTGATGCGTAGACGTTGTGCCACCTGTTTGAGCAACTCATTACCGGCTTTATTGCTGATGATTTCATTGAGTGCGCGGAAACGGTCAATGTTTAGACGGATAACAGCCAAATGTTGAATGGCAGGTTCATTGACCAGATATTGATGCAGTTGCTGCTGATAATAAAAACGGTTGGGCAGGTCGGTTAGCGTATCGTAATTGGTCAAATACGATAAGCGCTGTTCCTGATGCTTACGTTCAGTCTGATCCGAAACAATACCGATATAATTAATAACGCGATCCTGTTCATCCTTGACCGCATTGATATGAATCCAGAGGAAACATGACTTATCTGAGATATAGGTTTCCTGAAATTCACCTTCATATTCCTGCGCTTCACGCAGGGTATCCAAGATGGAAAGATGAAAATTATGATGATGCTGTTTATTTTGTCTGGTAATTTCAAACAGCTGTTTGCCTACAACAGCTTGCTTATCCAGACCGGTCAGCTGTTCGTATTTAGGATTGATCTCAACATAATTAAAGTGTTCATCTAGAATGAAAATACCTTCGGAGGCCTGTTCAAACACATTGGCAGCCAATTTCAGCCGTTCCTGATCTTTCTTTTCCTGATTGATATCACGATGCACGCCCACCATACGTAAGGCGTTGCCATTTTTCGGATCTCTTAAAATCACCTGACCGACAGCGTGAATCCAGGTCCAGTCGCCATTTCCATATTTAACACGAAAGGTTTCTTCATAACGTGGGGTTTGGCCGGATAAGTGTTGATGGAGCGTGTTTTTTACCCGTTCAACATCATTGGGGTGGGCAACCTCATTGAGCAGGCTATAAAGGTTCTGGGCATTATGCTCAACTTCATGCGGTGGAGTTATATTATGAATGGTATTTTCAAGATTCCAGTCCCAATGCTGAATACCTGCAGTTTCGTGTGCCAAGGCCAGACTCTGACGATTTTCCTCTAGACTTTCGTTCATCTGGGTCAGGTCAAAAGTACGCTCACGAACTTTTTGTTCGAGCAAATGATTATTGAACTGCAACTGGGCTTCGATATCTTTAGACTTGTTCACCTCATGCTGCAGTTGCTGGCACAGTTCTTCTGTCCAGTGGTTGTGCTGTTCTGCGACATCAATCAGCTGTTTATTTTTTTCAAGTACCAGTGCCAGATGCTTGTGAATCTTGTAGGTGGCCTGGGCACAAAGTACAGTTGCGAAAAAAGATGAATAATAGGCCAGATAGAATAGATTATGTTCATGATCCCGTTGTATAAGCTGGGAAATAAATAATGGCGTGATACTCGGGATAAAAAATAAGAAGAAATAACGAATATGTTGGGTTAAAAAAGTCAGCGCAATAATATGAGAGGCAGTCAGTAATAACGCGGTAAGTGTTAAAACATGCGTGCCGATTAAATTCGGAACATCATTGCCTAAATAATCATTAATAATGACCGTATTGGCGCCAATCAATAAACCGGTAAAAAAACAGATCAGTTGAAAGATAAGATGGGTAGTGTGGCTATAGCGAACCGCAGAATAACGTTTTAATAAAAAATGACAAATACAGGAAAAACCAAACAGGATGGCAAGGGTGATACTCATCCAGGTGGTAAAAATATTGGATTCAAATGTATAAAAAGCGCCAAACAGCGCATAATCTAACAGACAAATACCAAACACACTTATGACAAATAAGCGGACATGATTCGGATAACTAATTTGATCCGTATAGATAAACTGTGGCAAGCTTTTGTCCCGTACCCCTAACATATAAAGCATAATCCTTTTCATTTTTTATCTATGTGCACAGTCTTTGTTTTTTTGTAAACATAGTCGATTTGCGCTTTAAATTAGCGCTAAATAAAATGGAAAGCAATGCTCCGGCATGATTAGGGAGCAAAGTGATAATTCAAAATGGATAAAGCCACAACCGGCGCGGTTTCTGTTCTCAAAACCCGATCTCCAATACACCAGTTTTTAAAATTATTTTGATTAGCAATGTTAATTTCTGCTTCACTTAGGCCACCTTCGGGACCAATCAGTAAGGCTAGATCCGGTGAACTATTTAACAGCACATTTTCCTGATCTTTATTTGGGGCAAGTACAAAACGTGAGGCAGGTAAATCGGACTCAACCCAGTCGCTGAGTGAAATTGGCGCAAGAATTTCTGGTACACGGTTCATGCCGCATTGTTCACATGCCGCAATGGCAACAGACTGCCAGTGATCCAGTTTCTTTTGGTCACGATCATACTTTAAACGCATTTCGCAACGTTCACTGGTTAAGAGCTGAATGGTGCTCACGCCGAGTTCAGTGGCCTTCTGGATCGCATAATCCATACGATCCCCTTTACTCATGACTTGCCCTAAGATCACTTTAAAAGGTGCAGTACGATCTGCTGCATCAAATTGATCAACTGAAACAAAGGCATTTTTTTTGTTGATCTGAGTCAGTGTGACCACATATTCGCCACCTTCTCCATTGAAAAAGATGGCCTGTTCTTGTTCTTTGGCACGAAGCACGCGTACCCAGTGATGAAATACCGATTCTGTTAATTCAATGGTATAGCCAGTATTTAATTCGGTTTCGATATAAAAACGATTCATGCTTGGGTAGGGCTCGTACAAATTAGTTTAAACCAAGATCAACAACCAGTTGTCGAGTCGGTTCGGTTTGGTTCATTGAGTAGAAGTGCAGAGTTGGTGCGCCACCTGCGATCAGTCGCTCGCACAGATTCACAATCACTTCGTGACCGAAAGCTTTGATGCTTGCGCTATCATCACCATAGGCAGCCAGTTGCTTACGGATCCAGCGTGGAATTTCGGCACCTGTACCATCAGCAAAGCGGATCAGGTTGCTTGCATTGGTGATCGGCATGATACCTGGTGCAACTGGAATATTCACGCCTGCTTTGGCAATTCGTTCAATAAAATAGAAATATGCATCTGGATTGAAGAAAAATTGGGTAATACCCGCATTGGCACCCGCATTAACTTTCTCTACAAAACGCTGGATATCACCATCAAAACTGTCTGCTTGTGGATGCATTTCAGGATAAGCAGCGACTTCAATGTGAAAATGGTCACCTGAATGTTCACGAATAAAGCGAACCAGATCCTGAGCATAAGGGAGTTCACCCAGGCCGACCTGACCTGATGGTAAATCACCACGCAATGCTACAATGCGATCAATGCCTTGAGATTTATATAAGTCTAATAGCTCAGCGATACGTGCCTTATCATCCCCGATACAAGACAAGTGCGGTGCAACAGGGGTGCCTTGACCATTAAAGTCATTAATCGCCGCTAAGGTACGTTCACGGGTAGAACCGCCAGCGCCATAGGTAATGGAGAAAAACTCTGGATTTAACAGTTGTAGTTCTTGGTGAACAACACGTAACTTTTCCGCACCCGCATCAGTTTTTGGTGGGAAAAATTCAAAAGAAATAGGAACACGCTTGGTCATTTCAAATCCTTTTTAACTCGCCTGGAAAATTTTAGAAAAAAGGGCAGTCCGTAAAACGTCTGCCCTAATGTTCTTAGTATTTATAAGCGTCAGATTTGAACGGGCCTTCCACAGGAACGCCTAAGTAATCTGCCTGTACTTGTGTCAGTTGTGTTAATACACCACCGAAGCCAACAACCATTGCCGCAGCAACTTCTTCGTCTAATTTCTTAGGCAGTACTTCTACGCGAATCGCTGCTTGTTTTTGATCGGCAGGCAAATCAGCAAATTTCTCAGCGAATAAATGCATTTGACCTAAAACTTGGTTGGCGAAAGAACCATCCATGACACGCGACGGGTGACCTGTGGCATTACCAAGGTTGACTAGGCGACCTTCTGAAAGAAGGATCAAATAGTTGTTTTCATCTTCTGAACGATACACCTGGTGGACTTGTGGTTTTACTTCAACCCACTTGTAACCACGGAGGTAAGCTGTATCGATTTCAGTGTCAAAGTGACCGATGTTACATACAACCGCACCCGCTTTTAAGCTATCTAACATGGCTGAATCACATACGTGATAGTTACCAGTCGTTGTTACAACAAGGTCAGTATTGCCGAGTAGGTCGTGATTGATGTCTTCTTTCTTGCCAGTTTGTACGCCATTTTTGTATGGAGAAACAACTTCGTAGCCATCCATACATGCCTGCATTGCACAAATCGGGTCCACTTCAGTAACACGTACGATCATGCCTTCCTGACGTAAAGATTGCGCCGAACCTTTACCCACATCACCATAACCGATCACAAGTGCACGACGACCAGAAAGCAACATGTCAGTTGCACGTTTGATCGCATCGTTTAATGAATGACGGCAACCGTATTTGTTGTCGTTTTTCGATTTAGTGATCGAATCATTCACATTGATGGCAGGAACTTTAAGTGAACCGTCTTTCCACATTTCCAATAGACGTTGTACGCCTGTTGTGGTTTCTTCGGTAATACCGTGGATGCGTTCTAACAGTGCAGGGTATTTTTCGTGAACAAGTGCAGTCAAGTCACCGCCATCGTCCAGAATCATGTTGGCATCCCAAGGCTGACCATTCACATTGATCTGTTGCTCTAGGCACCATACATATTCTTCTTCTGTTTCACCTTTCCAGGCAAATACAGGCACGCCGCTTGCAGCAATGGCAGCAGCAGCATGGTCTTGAGTCGAGAAGATGTTGCATGAAGTCCAACGTACTTCTGCGCCAAGTTCAACCAATGTTTCAATTAAAACGGCAGTCTGGATGGTCATATGGATACAACCCAGAATTTTTGCGCCAGCAAGTGGTTTAGCAGCAGAATAACGCTTACGTAAGCCGATCAAAGCTGGCATTTCTGCTTCAGCAAGTTTGATCTCTTTACGACCGTAGTCAGCAAGGGAAATATCGGCAACTTTATAATCTGTAAATGAAGCATTCACCGCGTTCATCAGGATCTCCTAGAAAAAATAGTATGGATCATTCTGTTCGCGGATGCCGTTGTTGGCTAAAGCGAATGTTTAACCGATCGTCGAGCCTGGCAAATTGATCTTTAGTGCCGATCAATTGTCGCAGCATCCCTCGACTGGGCAATATGATACTTGGAAATCGGTTGCGTTCCAATGAAATTTTTATTGGAAATGGCTAGAAAATGAAGAATTAAAAAGGGAGATAAAGTTGGAACTATGCTTATCTTTATAAATCAAGGATTCCAAATCCCTTTGGAACCCTCGTGTTTTGGAAATTTTATCATTAGGCTTTTAAATGATCTTCGAATTCTTCACCCAACTGCATTGCTAAAGCATTACCAGAGAGATCGCCTGTCACCAAACCATATTCTTTTTTAAAGCTGAAGGTAAAACCACGGTTATCTGTAAGATTTTTAACTGAATATCCCAATTTTTCTAACCAAATACGGAAAGCCAATACGTTTTTTGCTTTAACAACTCTGTTTTTCATGCCAGAGATCTCCTTGTGAACATGTATTTATTAATAAGGGTCAGCCAAATTTTTTTAAAGGGGCAATACATAGAATTATTTTGCCACGTGTAAGTAATGTAAAATTAGCGTAATTTTTCTAAGTATAATTTTATCTAGTGTTTTTATATCTATTTGAATTTAAATACTAAACTATTTTTAATTTTTGGGATTTAAAAATTATTTTTTAAATAAATATTTCATGATAAATGTAAAAAATGATTTCATTTTCTAGCTTAAATGAAGCGTAGAAAATGAATCGCTTAAATTAACATCAATCATTAAAACTGATCTTTCAGGCTACGGATGCGCGCGAACTCCTCAGCACTATCAGTACGTAAAAATGGATTGGTTGCAAGTTCCAGTTCAATGGTACTCGGCAAGGTGATTTGCTCTGCATCGCGTAATGCTTTGACCTGTCGTATCCGTTCTTGCAAGGCGACATTATGCGGCTCGACAGTCAAGGCAAACTCGCCATTGGCAAGGGTATATTCATGGGTGCAATACACTTTGGTCTGGATAGGTAATGCGGCCAGTCGATTTAAGGAATGGTACATTTGTTCGGCTGTGCCTTCGAATAAGCGCCCGCAGCCCATTGCAAACAGGGTATCACCACTGAACAGGCTATCCATTTCTTCAATAAAATACGTGATATGACCTAAGGTATGGCCTGGTGTTGCGATCACCTCAATTTTCAGATCATTAAATTGAAAATGATCATTATTCTGTAGCGGATTTGAGATGAGAGAGATTTTGCTCAATTCATCTCGCGGCCCAAAGACCTCAATATTCTGATTGGCCAATAAGCCAGGGACACCACCGGTATGGTCTGGATGCCAATGGGTCAGCCAGACCTGTTTCAGCGTGAGTTGTTGCTGCTGGCAAAAGGCAGTGACCAGATCGGCTTCTGTGGGATCGACCGCAACAACTTCTTTGCTGCGGGTATCTTCCAATAACCAGATATAATTTTTTAAGGCATTTTTGACGTCAATGACATGAATCTTATAGTGCATGACCGAATCCTGAATCTTTATTGCATGTGGTTATTGTGGGTGGGGTACTAAACGTTTAGTGCCTGTCTCTAGTTTAAGTGCAAATGTCATTCAGTGCAAAAAAACGCTGCATTTGTACAGTAATACTGACTTTTTAAGGCAGATTCTGACGTCGATATCCACGCAATTTATTAATAGTTGACAAGTGTTGTATTTTCAATAAAGATGAAAGAAAAGTTTTATAAGTGAATGATTTATATTCATCTTTAATCCTATAAGAAATACTTTATTAAAGCTAAACTATTTAAAAATTAGATTTAACAAAATAAGGATGAGATCGTTTAAATCATCATAACAAAGCAGGGGGAGCTTATGTCTGATGTGGCTGATCACGAAGTGGTCATGATTTTTAAAAAATATTTATATCCGCTCTCTGCCAAACTGACAGAAATGTTAAATGAACACTTTAGCCATCAAACAGAGCGCAGAGGTTGTGGCTATACACAAGCGACGCGGGTGATTGCAGAGTTTGTTTCGCAGGTGCGTGATCCGGTCGGGTTTCAGGATTTACGCATTTTTGAAGATTATGAAAGCAAAGCGCTGAAAAATATTCTTAATCAAGCGGGTTCATATGGTCTAATACTAGAAACGTGGCGGAATCTTGATATCAATTTAGAAGTCCAACAGACTTTAAAGCGTTTAAACCAGCAAGAGAGCTTTACACAGAATTTACAGCAAGAAGTCGACTTTCAAGCCAAACTCAGACATATTCATCAATATGCCCAGCTCGAAGAAAGTAAGCTGATCTGTCAGTTGCTTGCCGATATTATCCTCCCTCATACAGCGCAGGATTTTGGCATGATCGAATGTCAGGCTTTGGTTGAAAAGCCTAAGGTGGGGTCTTGTCCCATGGCGGAAAAATTCTTTTTGCGCATCGCTCATCATCGTTTATTGCGGCAGGGTGAAATCAATATTTTTGTAGATCAACATGATCAGCCGGTGATGATGGAAAAGCTGAATATGGGGGATAACCATTCCTGTATCAGTCTGGTTCCTTTAATGATGAATGGTGTGCGATTACCGGCAGGCAGTTTATTCTCTACACATTATGAGATTGAACAACTCGAAAAGTATAAAAACAAGCAATATAAGGGATATGTAATCCCGATTGCTAAAATGAATGGTTTCTGGTTTTTACGTCTAACCACCTTGGCTGTATCGCCACAACATCGTGCGCGGGCATTTGGCTATCATTTTAAACAACAGGTCGATAATGGATTGTTCAGACCGGATAGCACTGAATTAAGTCAGCTGATGGATATTGCCAAAGATCAGATTTATGTAGGACATCCATGCTAAAGGCTTGTTACTCTCCACGCTACTTTGCACAGACGCATACCAATAGTATGGAAAAACTCACCGCTGTTGCCGATGTGCTGCGTACGCATCAAATGGCAGAGCTGGTTGATCCAGGGCTGATTGATATTGAGATCTTAAGAAAACTCCATCATCCACACTACGTCGATGCTTTTCTATCAGGGCAATCGGCATTTGCAACCATTCAAGGTTTTAAGCCGTGGAACGAGCAGTTAAGAGATGCGATTTTATCGGTACAGGCGGGACAATTGCGAGGCGCTGAGATTGCCTTGAAAGAAGGAATTGCTGCCAATATTGCCCAGGGATTTCATCACGCCAGTTATGAATCTGGTGCCGCGTATTGCACTTTTAATGGTCTGGCACTGGTCGCCAAGCAATATCCTGAGAAACGGATCTTCATTTTGGATTGTGATCAACATGGGGGTGATGGTACGGCTATTTTTACCAACCGTATGACCAACCTGATTAATTTTGGCATTTTTGGCATCCGTTTTGGCTGCAAGGCGGGTGAACGTAGTCTGACCCGATATATTCATCCGAAACATGGAAATTTTGATTTGTATCGAGAGGCGATCTTTGAGGCTTTTCAGTATGCATCACGCTGGGAAGCGGATCTGATGATTTATCAGGCCGGGATGGACTGTCATCAACATGATAAATATGGTTCCAAATGGTTGACCACTGAGTTGCTATTTGAACGGGATCGTATTGTCTTTGATATGGCCAAGAAAATGAAAATTCCACTCTTGTTTGTATTGGCGGGGGGATACCAGGCGCTGGATGATTTGGTGCCTTTACATGTCAATACGTTCAAGGCCGCCAATGAAATCTATTTTCCCAACTAAAAAACAAAAAACGCTCAAGTTGAGCGTTTTTTTTGAAGTAATCGATTAGCGCAATTTAGCCAACCAATCCCCAAGCATCTGTACCATTTGCACCAGTAGCAATAACACGATCACGGTTAAAATCACCACGCTGGTGTCGAAACGTTGATAACCATATGAAATTGCCAAGTCACCAATACCACCTGCACCGACTGCACCTGCCATTGCTGTTGCACCGATCAGGGAAATCGTGCCTGTGGTCAGGTTAAGAATCAGGGAGCTACGTGCTTCGGGAATAATGAACTTGAAGATGATCTGCCATGGTGACGCGCCCATAGCCTGAGCGGACTCCACAATACCTTCATTGACTTCGAGCAGAGAAGTTTCAATCAAACGACCTAAGTATGGCCCAACATAGATAGTGAGCGGTACAATCGCAGCCCATGTGCCAATCGATGTACCCACCAGCATTTTGGTAAGTGGAATCACAGCGATCAAAAGAATAATGAAAGGCAGAGAGCGCAGGGCATTCACAATCGGATTGAGGAAATAATAAATCGCACGATTTTGTAGGATACCGCCAGTGCGGGTCACGACCAGAGTAATACCCTGAATCAAGCCCCAAATACAACCAAATAGCAAAGAGAAGAAGACCATCTGGAAAGTTTCTTGCAGCGCCGTTACAAACTGGTCGATCGAGAGCGAGCTATGCCAAAAAGGAGCAGTGACTTGCGTGAGCCATTGTACAATTAAATCTCTCATTGGCTGACCACTCCAGATTGTTCTACTTTCACGCCTTGAAGTTCAAGGAACTTTACGGTTTCTTGAATGATTAACGGATCGCCCAGCAGTTGAATAAACATTTGTCCGATCACGGTACCATTAATCTCGGTCATGTTGGCAAACAGAATATTTAAACTGACATCAAACTGTTTAATCGCAGCCTGAATCACGGTTTCCTGTGCCGAAGTGCCCAGAAACTGCAGGCTATAGATACTATTGTGATGCTGGTGTTCAAGATTACTCAAAATATTGACAGGTAACTGCTGCTGCAAAACCGTTTGGATAAAGGTTTTGGTGGTTGGGTGCTGCGGCTGGCTGAAAATATCCAAGGTTGGACCGGTTTCAATCACATGACCTGATTCCATTACGGCTACATAGTCACATACCGATTCGATCACATCCATTTCATGGGTGACCATGACAATGGTAATGTTCTGTTCCTGATTGATTTTTTTTAAGAGTGCCAGAACTGATTTGGTGGTTTGTGGGTCAAGTGCCGATGTTGCTTCGTCACAGAGTAGAATCTTAGGGTGATTGGCCAGCGCACGTGCGATACCAACACGTTGTTTTTGACCGCCTGAAAGTTCATCAGGGTAGGCATCTTTTTTATGTTTTAGATCGATAAAATCGAGCAATTCAGCCAGACGTTTATCCCGTTCAGCTTTACTGTGCCCCAATAATTTAAGCGGCATCTCAATATTTTCAGACACAGTTTTGGTCTGAAGAAGATTGAAGTGCTGAAAGATCATGCCAATATTTGCACGTTCTTGACGAAGTGTTCGTGCGTCCATCGCAGTAAAGTCTTTTTGATTGATAATAACTTGTCCCTGCGTCGGGCGTTCAAGCAAATTAATCAAACGGATCAGTGTACTTTTACCTGCACCACTATAGCCGATAATGCCAAAGATACTGCCGTCCGGGATCTCTAAATTGATCTGGTCCAGTGCATTGATCGTTTGACCTTTCAACTGATAGTGTTTCGAAATGTTTTTAAATTGGATCATGTTCGTCAGTACTATGGCAGAAAAGAAAAAACAGGCAAAATCACTTTGCCTGTTTTATTTGAGAGCATTATATTACGAATTTGCTTCGGTGAGGTAGCTTGTTGGTTTGTTCACGTCAACTTTCGTACCCGCGAAGTGTTCTTGCACATATTTCTTCACCGCTTCAGTGTGGTAAAGCGTACCAACTTTTTGCAATACAGGATCGTCTTTACGCGATTCTGCAGTGGCTAAAACGTTTACATTCAGCTTGGTGCTTTGATCTACAGGCTCATAGAAGATCGCATCTTTCAGAACGTTTAAACCACCTTCCATTGCAAGCGTATTACCTAATAAAATCGCATCAACTTCGTCTTTAACACGTACAGCTGTTGCCATTTGAATTGGTTTGATCACAATTTTTTTCGGGTTTTCGGTAATGTCAGCAGGTGTGCCTTTTACCGGATCAAAGTCAGCTTTTAACTTGATTAAGCCCGCACTTTGTAAAAGTAATAATGCACGTGATTCATTCGCGCCGTCATTTGGAATGGCAATGGTGGCACCTTCTGCAAACTCTTCAACTTTCTTGACTTTGCTTGAGTAGATACCCATTGGCTCTAAATAGGTGGTTGAAACAGGTGCAATCTTATCTTTATTGGCAGCATTAAATGCCACAAGGTAAGCGTAAGACTGGAACGCATTCAGATCAACTTCTTTGTTTGCTGCTGCAGTATTCATTGCAACATAGTCAGTGAAGTTTTTAATTTCAAGTTTTAGACCTGCAGCTTTAGTTTCAGGTAAAGTTGCAATATAACGCCAGATATCGGCGTCAGAACCTGTAGAAGCGATTACAACAGTTTGTAATGCAGCAGCATCACCTTTTTGCTCGGTAGATGCGGTATCCGGTTGTTTACTGCAAGCAGCAAGTAATAACACCGATACACTTAAAAAAAGACTAATCAGCTTTTTCATGTATAAATCCTAATCGGAATAATGTCGAGAAAATCAGCCTTTCTCGAGCATTAATGATTGCAATAGGTTTGTATGTTGTAAATTGGCATCGCTCTCAAACAATCACGTGAATTATTCTTGAGGTTTTCAGTAGAGTCCTTTCCACAACACGCGAAAAATAAATGAATATTCATGTTCCCATTCAGTATATATACAGCGGGAAATCAAGCATTCATATCTTTTTCTAATCAAATTTGGATTTAGCTGCAATTTGTTTTGTTAGGCTAAATATTCTAATCATTTGAAATGAATGAAAAAGAATACTGATTTAACATAAAAACAACATCTAAAATTTCGGCAATCATAGCAATAATTTAGTGCAGGGGACAGAGCAACAGCGTGTACTATGAGGTATAAGGCTATGATTATTTAAGAGAAATTGCAGCATAAGTAAATATAAATTGATGATAGTTTTATAGTTTTTTTTAAAAAGTGTTGTAGCCGATTGAATTAAAACATAAATATATATTTTTCTGAATTTTATATTTAAATAATGAATATAGAAGTGGAAATTATGCAATTTAAGGAATAAAAAAAGCCTTCCGAAGAAGGCTTTTTTTACAGGATTTACTTATTCTGCTTTTTCACGGGCGATGGCGCGATAGCCAATGTCGCTACGGTATTGCATGCCAGTGAAAGTGACCTGACCACAAACCTCTAGTGCATTGATTTGTGCTTCAAGTACCGTGTCACCTAATGCCGTAACGCAGAGTACGCGACCACCTGCAGTAATCACATGACCATCAGCACTCATTGCTGTACCGGCATGGAAAATTTTGGTGTCTTCCGGAGATTGACCAAGACCTGAAATGACATCGCCTTTGCGAACAGTTTCAGGGTAGCCACCGGCAGCAAGCACGATACCAATCGATTTACGCTCATCCCATTCAGCTTCCGCTGGCAAGTTACCTGCAATACCTGCTTCTATCAAATCAACCAGAGATGACTTTAAGCGCATCATGATCGGTTGGGTTTCTGGATCACCAAAACGACAGTTGAATTCGATTACACGTGGTTGACCTTGTTCATCAATCATCAAGCCCGCGTATAAGAAACCTGTATAAACGTGACCGTCCGCAGCCATACCATCAACGGTTGGGCGCATCACTTCATTCATGACACGTTCAAAGACTTCCGCAGTCACCACAGGCGCAGGAGAGTAAGCACCCATACCACCTGTGTTTGGTCCTTCATCGCCTTCAAAAATGCGTTTATGGTCTTGTGATGTCGCCATTGGCAAAATGTTATTGCCATCGATCATACAAATAAAGCTAGCTTCTTCACCTGCAAGGAACTGTTCAATCACCACACGTGAACCAGCATCACCAAATTTGTTACCTGCGAGCATATCGTCGATCGCAGCAAAAGCTTCTTCGTTGGTCATGGCCACGATCACGCCTTTACCTGCCGCAAGACCATCTGCCTTGATAACGATAGGTGCGCCATTTTGTTCTACATAAGCTTTAGCGGCATCAACTTCAGTAAAGACATCATAAAAAGCAGTTGGAATGTTGTGGCGCTTTAAGAAGTGTTTTGCAAATGCTTTAGAACCTTCTAGCTGCGCTGCATATTGGGTTGGTCCCCAGATTTTTAAGCCAGCTTCGCGTGCTGCATCCACCACACCATTCACTAAAGGTGCCTCAGGGCCAACAATCACTAATGCCACATCATTTTCTTTGGCAAAAGCAATAATCGCTGGATTGTCTAAAATATCGAGTTCAACGTTCTTGCATTTGTCTTCAGTTGCAGTGCCTGCATTACCTGGCGCCACAAAAACCTGAGTGACTTTTGCATCTTGTGCGATTTTCCATGCAAGTGCATGTTCACGGCCACCGCTACCCAAAACTAAAATATTCATTATAAAGTTATTTCCCTTTTTCCATATCTAAGAATATACCTGTTCAGAATAAAAAAGTCCCTCTTAACCTCTCTCTTGCGGAACTACAATCGTTCCTCATCTCCTAAGAGGAGAGGGAACCATTGATATTGGTGTAGTCTCCCTCCTTTTAGGAGGGAGATTTAGAGGGAGGTAAATAAGATGGAAATTTTAAAGTAGCATTAGTGACGGAAGTGACGCATACCCGTGAATACCATTGCAATACCAGCTTCATCTGCTGCTGCAATGGTTTCTTCGTCACGCATTGAACCGCCTGGCTGGATAATGCATTTAATGCCAGCTTTGGCAGCATTATCAATACCATCACGGAACGGGAAGAATGCATCAGAGGCCATGACTGCACCTTCAACCACTAAACCAGCATGTTCAGCCTTAATCGCAGCAATACGTGCCGAGTTGACGCGGCTCATTTGACCTGCGCCAACACCAATGGTTTGGCGGTTTTTCGCATACACGATCGCATTTGATTTCACATATTTTGCAACTTTCCATGCAAAGATAAGATCATCAATTTCCTGTTCAGTCGGCGCACGTTTGGTCACAACTTTCAGGTCATCTTTAGTGATCATGCCCAAGTCTTGGTCTTGAACCAACAAACCGCCATTCACGCGTTTATAGTCAAGCTGTGGCGCACGTGCATCAATGGCCGGAAGTTCACCACAGACCAGTACGCGGACATTCTTTTTCGCACCGGTGATTTCAAGTACACCTTCTGCAATGCTTGGTGCAATAATCACTTCAACAAATTGACGATCAACGATTGCTTGTGCTGTCGCAGTGTCTAATTCGCGGTTGAATGCAATGATGCCGCCAAATGCTGATTCAGGATCGGTTGCATAAGCAAGATCATAAGCTGCCTTGATGCCATCCAGTGAAACTGCAACACCGCAAGGGTTAGCATGTTTAACGATCACACAAGCAGGTTTCGCAAATGATTTCACACATTCAAGTGCTGCATCGGTATCTGCAATATTGTTATAAGAGAGTTCTTTGCCTTGTAATTGCTTGGCAGTAGAAACAGAGGCTTCTTTTGCATTTTCTTCTACATAGAAGGCTGCGTTCTGATGTGGGTTTTCACCATAACGTAAATCTTGTGCTTTATTCAGTTGCGTATTGAAGGTACGCGGGAACAGATCCGCTTCGCCTTCTGCTTTACCCACGCGTGCCCCTAAATAAGAAGCAATCATGCCATCGTATTGTGCTGTATGCTCAAATGCTTTAACTGCTAAATCGAAACGTGTTTCATAAGAGAGCGTACCATTTGCTTTTAGCTCGGCTACGACTGTGTCGTAGTCTGCTGCATTAACGATAATACCTACTGAAGCGTGGTTTTTCGCTGCTGCACGAACCATGGTCGGACCACCGATGTCGATGTTCTCGATTGCATCTGCAAGTGAACAGTTTGGCTTTGCCACCGTTGCCGCAAATGGATACAGGTTAACAATCACTAGATCAATCGGATCAATGTTGTGTTCTTGCATCACCGCTTCGTCCAGACCACGACGCGCCAAGATGCCTCCATGAATTTTTGGATGCAGTGTTTTAACACGGCCATCCATCATTTCAGGAAAACCTGTATGTTCAGAAACTTCTACGACGGCAATATTGTTGTCTTTAAGCAACTTATAGGTACCGCCCGTAGATAAAATTTCTACCCCTAGCGCTACAAGATTTTGAGCGAATTCAACGATTCCGGTTTTGTCGGATACAGAGATTAAAGCACGTTTGATAGTCATGATTTTAGTCAACAGTTTGAAGTCTACAGATTAAAACAAAGGCAAAAAAAATGCCCACGAGAACGTGAGCATTTTATCAATTATTCACTCATTAAACCGTGAGCTTTTAACTTTTTGCGTAAAGTTCCGCGGTTAAGGCCTAAAATCTCAGCAGCACGCGTTTGGTTGCCACGAGTATATTCTAAGACCACAGATAAAAGAGGTTTCTCCATTTCTGCTAAAACCATGTCATAAACTTGAGATGGTTGCTCACCTTGCAATTGTGCAAAATAATGACGAACTGCGCGATCTACATGGATGCGAAGAGCGACATCAGATTGAGCCGTAAAAATAGGAGATTTGCTATTCATGCGTGTTAATCCGAAAAATCAAAATATCACTTGGGTAAAGTGATATAAATGTGGTCTAAATTACTGAGCCCTGTTTTAGATCCTAAAACAGTGACTCTAAAACAAAAGGACTATTAGCTTGCCACAAATCCTCGAGTTGTGTAAAAAATAAGCGTAACAATAGTTAAATATTTGTTACCGCCTACTTTCAAAAACAAAAAAACCAACAATGCGCTTATTGGGTAAAAGCACAGTTCGTTTAACGATTTTATTGTCTGTAAATTACGAGGAGTATGTGGGTCAAAGCATTCGTGGCGCGTATCATACCACTGTCAGCGAAAAAGTGAGCAAATTAACTGCACTTTTTTTTGTTTTTTTGTCACTTTTTTGAGCTTTTAGGGCTGTACAAATTCTAAACTATAGTCATTGAAGCTATTTTTGCTTTTTGGAATGGTAAATTCGAAGCGAAAAGGGCTATTGGATGGAATGCGTTGAATCGTTTTTAAACTGTCAACTAAATAGTCTTGTGGTTTTAAAACCGTAGATGAAATCGCTTCACCATTTTGTTTAAGTACCACTTTTATTGGAGGCAACACAACGCTATTGGCATCCTGATTAAGCAATACGCCTGAAAAACCTGTGGCATCCTGCTCAACCCGTTTCAATTTTACTTTCTCAAATGACAGCGACTGGTATTGCTCATTGCTGATCTTGCAGTTGAAAACACCACAGACATAATTAAACATCTGATTTAATGCCGGGCTTTCATGCATCAGTTTCGGGTTAAACCATAAAATCTGGAAAGCAAACACCAGAATCAGGGCAATATTACCGATACCCCAAAGGGTATAATACAGCCAGCCATGTTGTTTGTCGTTATTTTCCTGCTCAATTAAAAGTGCATCTTCTGAAAGATTCAGGTTGGGTAGGGCTGTAACTGGTTCGGTATTAAAATAATTCAGGTTATTTAGATAGGTAAGTAGGTCAATATTGGAATTTTCAATTTTCTGGTCGAAGATGCGTAAGATCTGCATCTGTTTTTCTGCAAATGAGCTATCTGGCTGGATCGAGGAAAACAGTGAGCGATTGACGGGTGTTGGTGTTGCTTCACTGTCTGTTTCGAGCAAATTGGTTAATGCATTAAAGTTAATCACGCATTTTGGGCAACAAACCATGCCCTGTGCAACACTGAGTTGTGAAAGGGTCACTTTGTACACAGTTGAACATTTAGGGCAGCGGGTTTGTTTTTCACTCATAATTTATAAAATTCTCAGCTTGTTTTTCGTTTTCCTGAAATGCGGCACCAGTTTTCTTCACGCTTTTCAATTTCTAATATATCAAAAAACTCGGCGTAAACGCTAGAAACATCAGCAACTTGCTCTTCAATCACACCTGCTAGTGCGAACTCTCCCTCATTTTTTAATAAAGTTGAGAATTCAGGCGCAAGTGCCATCAGTGGGGCTGCAAGAATATTGGCAACCAGAATATCAGCCTGTTGAGGTTTGAATTCTTGATCAAACTCTTCAGGCAAGCCGACATATAGACGGTCAAGCACGCCATTTAACTCGGCATTCTGTTTGGTTGCGAGTACAGCTTGCGGGTCGATATCTGTTGCATAGACTTTTTTAGCACCTAATAAAAGGGCAGCAACGCCTAAAATACCTGAACCACAGCCATAGTCGATGACAACTTTATCTTTGACATCGGTTTTGCCTAACCATTGTAAGCATAAGAAAGTGCTGGCATGGTTACCTGTACCAAAAGCCAGACCTGGATCAAGCTTGATGTTGGTCGCATCGGCTTCAGGTGGTTCTAACCATTCAGGAACAATCCAGAATTTTTCACTGATTTGAATCGGTTCGTAATAATCCATCCAGGCACGTTCCCACACCTGATTTTCAAGGTATTCATGGCGCATCGGCACATCTGGAAGTTGAGCTTTAAGGAAAGTTTCCAAAGCATCTACATCAATCGGGTCATCTTCTTCTTGTTGATAAATACCTGTAACGATGACTTTATTCCACAATGGTGTTTCACCTGGTAACGGCTCAAGCAGGGCCTGATCTTCTGCATCATCTAAAGTAACACTCACCGCACCCAATGAAAGAAGCAATGTTTCGGTCAGTTCAACTTGATTTTGATCAACAGTAATATGAATTTGTAGCCAGTTCACAGGAAAACCTAAATAAATGTATTTGTGGGTATTGTAATAGATTAAAACTTATTAAAGGGATTATAAAATAGACAGATTACAATTTTAAGAGCAAATATTTGACGGCGTGAGCGCTATAACATTGTTTTTAGATTTTATAGACAAAAAAAGAAGGTCATGAAGACCTTCTTTATTCTTGCTGCAATTATGGCGCAGTCTGTTCAACATCAGGAGCAACTGGCGGAGCAGGTGTCGCTGCCGGTGCACTCATCGCAGGCGCAGCTTCCATAGGAGCACTGCTCACTGGACGTGGAGCGGACTGGGTTTCAGAGAGACGACTTTGTGTGTCTACAGCAGCGTTAGAAGCTGGCATTGGCGGTTGGAATGCGAGTTTACCTGCTTCGTTCGGTTCACACGAACCGTTGAAAACAACGCCTTTATACGCAAATGAAACTGGGTCACCTTGTTTTTTGCCTTTACAAACCTGTTGATACTTTTTGGCTTGTGGGTCTTGGGTAGCTTTGGTATCCGCCGCATGTGCAGCTACGCTAAAACATAGGCTACAAATAAGAGATGAAAATAAAAGCTTTGTGTTCATATCATTTTCCTAAAGTATTTGTTATGCACTTTTTAGGATAAGAAATTCATCAAATAAAACAGTGGTGTTCGAGTTAATAGTTTAAGTAGCTCTGTTAAGTATAAGATGAAAATGCAACAGAACGTTTCTTTTTGTATGTTTTGTCAGCATAACTGCGGCTTAGAATCCAGCAGAATGTTGACGGTTTTTGCCAATTTGCTGCAAAACTCCTATATAATACTCTGTCATTTTTTGAATACATATTTACCACTATGCACTATCCTAAAGTTTACGACGTTATCGTAATTGGTGGCGGTCACGCTGGTACGGAAGCGGCTCTTGCTGCGGCACGTATGGGAAGACAAACATTATTGTTGACGCATAATATTGAAACTTTGGGTCAGATGAGCTGTAACCCGGCAATTGGTGGTATTGGTAAATCGCATCTGGTCCGTGAGATTGATGCCCTTGGTGGCGCCATGGCGCTTGCGGCGGATAAAGGTGGTATTCAATTCCGTATTCTCAATTCACGTAAAGGCGCTGCCGTTCGCGCAACACGTGCACAGGCAGATCGCGTACGTTATAAGGCTGCAATTCGCGATACGCTGGAAAATCAGGCCAATCTGGACATTTTCCAGCAAGCGGCAGATGACTTAATTGTTGAAGGCGATGCAGTGAAGGGCGTTGTGACCCAGATGGGTATCCGTTTTGATGCCAAAACTGTGGTACTGACAACCGGTACTTTCCTCGGTGGTGTGATCCATGTCGGTTTACAAAACTCGAGTGGCGGCCGTGCAGGGGATCCACCATCAATTGCATTGGCTCATCGTTTACGTGAACTTAAACTTCCTGTGGGACGTTTAAAAACAGGTACACCACCACGTATTGATGCACGCTCAGTTGATTTCTCTGTGATGACGCCACAACCGGGTGATTTTCCATCTCCTGTCATGTCATTTATGGGTGATGCCTCAATGCACCCTGAGCAAGTCAATTGCTATATCACCCATACCAGTGAAAAAACCCACGAAATTATCCGTGGCGGTTTAGACCGTTCACCAATGTATACCGGTGTGATTGAAGGTGTTGGTCCACGTTATTGCCCATCGATTGAAGATAAAATTCATCGTTTTGCTGATAAGGATTCACATCAGGTATTCCTAGAGCCAGAAGGCTTAGATACCCATGAGCTTTATCCAAATGGTATTTCGACTTCATTGCCGTTTGATGTGCAGTTCAATTTGGTACGTTCGATCCGTGGTATGGAAAATGCGCATATCCTGCGTCCGGGTTATGCGATTGAATATGATTATTTCAACCCACAAGCTTTGAAATTCACACTTGAAACCAAAGCGATTCAAAACCTGTATTTTGCTGGTCAAATTAACGGTACCACAGGCTATGAAGAAGCGGGTGCGCAAGGTTTACTTGCAGGCTTAAATGCTGCACGCCGTGCGTGGGAACAAGACGAGTGGACACCAAAACGTGATCAGGCTTACATGGGCGTGTTGGTCGATGACCTGATTACTTTAGGCACCAAAGAGCCGTACCGTATGTTTACCTCACGTGCGGAATATCGTTTGATGTTGCGTGAAGACAATGCGGATCAACGTTTAACCACGATTGGTCGTGAGCTGGGTCTGGTGGATGATGAGCGTTGGGCGGCTTATAGCGAAAAAATGGAAGCTGTTGAGCGCGAAACATCTCGTTTACAACATTTGTGGGCTGCACCAAACAACCCAATGGGTAAAAAATTCGTTGAAATGACAGGTGCCGATCTTAGCAAAGAATGTAGTGCAGTTGATTTGTTGAAACGTCCAAATATCAATTTCAGTCAAATTGCGGAATTAACCGGTTCGGAAGTTTCACAACAAGTCGGCGAGCAAATTGAAATTGCGGTGAAATATGAAGGCTATATCAATCGCCAGCATGAAGATGTGGCGCAATTGAAGCGTCTCGAAGAAACCAAGATTCCTGCTGATTTTGAATATGATGGTATTTCTGGTTTATCACGTGAAATTACCTTGAAGTTGAAGACAGTTCGTCCAGAAACCTTGGCGCAGGCAAGCCGTATTCCAGGTGTAACACCAGCCGCTGTACAATTACTGATGATTACCATCCGTAAAAACAATATGGCCAAGAAGTCAGCCTAAGCTTTCAATTCGACTTGTTCAAATAAACACTAAAAACACCCTTTAACAGAAGGGTGTTTTTTTCTCTGAGTATTTTTACTCTTATCATCATAAATATAGACCTGCTGAGGTGCGGTGAAATGAAAAACTGGATTATTTTATTTATCGCAATTATCGCGGAAGTGATTGCCACGTCAGCATTGAAAAGCAGTGAAGGTTTTACCAAGCCACTCGCTTCAATTGTCGTTGTGCTGGGCTATGTGATTGCATTTTACGGTCTCTCTTTGACGCTTAAAACCATACCAGTCGGGATTGCCTATGCGATCTGGTCAGGTGTCGGGATTGTTTTAATTACCATAGTAGCCTGGTTCGTGTTTGATCAAAAACTGGATATATGGGGGATTATTGGAATTGCGCTGATTATGAGTGGTGTATTGATCTTGAATCTATTGTCAAAATCCAGTTCGCATTAATCTTTTAATAATAAAAAAACCGAACTGGTTGAGTTCGGTCTTTTAGAGAGAATTTACAGTTTTAGGTTATCGGCCTGCAAAATCAAATACACCATTTAAGGTAATATGATTATTAACTTCATTTGCTGGAGATTTTTTAGAGGTCAGTGTCGTATTGTTAAAGCTGATTTTGTTCTTCTCGATGTCATAACTAAGCCCTGTACATGCTTCAGTATAACCGCAGTTATATTGGTATTCAGTATAATCTACCAATAAGCCCGTTGTAGGATTTTTACCTATACGTGTATCTTTGAAATCAATTTTCTCAATTTGATTGTTGCGAATTTTGACTTGTAATGCATTATTTCCAAACTGCTGTCTATCATGGTTGATGACATCAAAATATAGTGCAGGCTGAACCAAAGAGAAGCTACTTTCATTTTTAAGAATTGGTGAGATTTGAAGCTGTGTACTCGGTATATTGACCGTTACTGAACCATCGAGTTGTAGCTGTGCCTGGGCACATTCTGGCTGAATTGGAAAATTAGGAAATAATGGAGGTAGGTCTTTTTTATCCTTATATATTGCTTGATTAAATGTTAAAGAGATATTGTCCGTATTTTTGTTTGATTGAAGGGTTGCTACATCTTCAACAGGGAAGGTTAGTGTCATCGCACTACACATACCAGACATATAAAATGAGGTTTCGGTTGAGAGTAGCGAGTATTGAATCAGGTTATTTTCAATCCCAGTACTAAACTGGGCTAATTTTAAACTGCTGTCTATGCCGTTATTTGCATGAGTACCAAATAAGATTACTTTAGTTTTTGGATCATAAACGGCTCCCATTAATGAGACCGGTTTTTGATTGGAAAGTAGGCTGGATTGACTGGTTTTTCTGATATTTTTAAAAGTCTGTGGCGGTCTAGATAAAGAACCAGTAATTTGCCCATTCAACGTGATGTAGCTTTTTTCAGTAGAAAGCTGATTATCTGGATTTTCTATGGGTGAGAGACGAACAGTTGGCAAGTTTGAGAGTTTTGTATTATCAAAATTAATTTTGCTAAAACCTGTCTGCTCATCAAAAATAATCTGAATATTTTTGCATGGCTCAAATAGAACCGTGTTTGAACAAGAGAAAATGTCTTCTTTTGAAAAACTAAAAATATCAGGTTTTAAATAATTTTCTCCAATCGAGATATTCAGTACTTTTTTGAGGATTGGATCGTAATTAACATGAAGTGTCTTATTGGTATCATTTTTATCAAAATTGTAGCTTAAAATAATTGAGCTACTTCCACTATCAAAATGATGCGTAACTGAGTATGCATTTATTTCATCATACTGATTACTCTTGCTGCTCAATACCTGAATGGCTGGTTCAGCATCCTTTTGCAAGCTTAAAGTGCTTTGAAACTCAGTAGTAAATGGAGTGGGGGTAATTGTATTGTCTTGAGGCGTTTTACTGTCATTTCCACCTCCACAAGCTGAAATTATCATTGCTGTGGTTAAAATAGTAATACCAGATTTAATCTTTAACATTTTTAGTTTTCTACATGGATTATTTTAGAAAAGAATAATATCTATTCATCACGCTCTTTCAAAGTATTTTAAATAATATTTGCGATAAACGATCGATCGATAGGATTAGGTGGAGTGGGGGTGATAGATAATTTATAAGGTCATTTCTAATTTTACTTTTCATTGTGCTGCTCAATGTTCGTTTGGAGTTTAATATGGTTATAAGCTTCTATTAAAAGAAAACGTGCTGATTAATCAACGCTTTGTTCCTTGAATTTGTCATCACCATGACCCATGCATTTCTCATGACTCATTTTTTAAATAGACTCACTTAAAATTAAGGACTTAATTTTGGTGGCTTTCTCAAAATGATTAAGCTGATGCTTCATGATCCACCAGTGAGCAGCTTCCATTAAGCGTTCAGGATCATCATTTTTATTGGCAAAGAAAGCATAAAAAGAAAGCCCGACATCACTGCCTTTTTTGGCAATTTTTTCATTGCAGACCTGAATAATTTTGGCTTGAAGTTCTTTTCTCATTTTTTGTAAAAACAATTGATGCTAGATGGGCTGATTCTAGCACTTTCGAGCTAAGTCTTTATTGAATATTTGGGCAATTTCTCCTGTAGCTACAATTAGATGGTTCATATCTTTTAAAGTGTAGAGTAGAGGGATTTTCGTCTGATTTAGGTTGATTAGAGCCTTGGTAATTGTCTAGGTTGTTTAAGAAAACATCTAAAAAATCGAATTGGTAGAAAATATAGTGAAAATGAGAATGATTTTTATTAAAATTGTAATGTTTTATATTTTTTAATTTGTTTTTAATTTTTCGTCTGAATTTTCTGAGAGTTTTATGAGTAATTTTCACTTGGGTGGGAACAGCAAATCTGCTTTTAAGCTGAGTTTGTTAACCGTGATGATGTTGCAAGCGCACTATGCATTTGCAGATGAAGCAACAACGCCAACGGCAGTGATGCCTACCATTAAAATTGAAGCGATGAGTGAGCTTGATCCAGTCAAGAGCTATATTGATTATGAGCAGGCAAGTGTAACGCGTAATGGTTTGAAGAAAAAAGATATTCCGCAGACCATCGATACGATTGATGTGCAAAAATACAAAATCTATGGTGCCAATGATCTGAGTGTCATGTTGCAAGGTACGCCAGGTGTAACCACAACTTATGATACACGTGGTGACGGTATTATGATTCGTGGTTTTAGTGCTGACACCAGTGATATTTATCGCAATGGTGTACGAGAGGGCGGGCAGGTACGCCGTAGTACTGCAAACGTTGAACGAATTGAGATTCTAAAAGGTCCTGCTTCTGTACTCTATGGACGTGGTGCAGGCGGTGGAGTTGTGAATATGGTGACCAAGTTTGCCAATTTTGACTCTAAAAGTTCTGTGGGCATCTTTGGTGGTTCTTATGACAACATTGGCGGAAACTTAGATATTAATCAGGTTGTGAATGATAATTGGGCGATACGTTTGGTTGGTGAGAAATCTGATACCAATAGTTTCCGTTCAGGTATTGGCACAAAACAATCGATGTTCTCCCCAAGCGTGACCTATCGTAGTGATGATGAAAAGTTGTTATGGACAACAGAATATACCTACGACAAATTAGATCGTACACCTGATCGTGGTCCATCATTTTCAGTATTAAAGCGTTTTCCTGAAAATATTTTAAGAGAGACGGGCTTTGCAACTCCATCGGATTTCATTGTCGATGAATTGCAAACGGTACGTACCGATCTGAAATATGAATTTGCGCCGGACTGGAAATTTCATTGGGCGTTGAGCTATCGCCAAGCCAATCAAGATTTCGATAATTTCTTTGGTGGAAGTTATTGTACTGATGATACGAAAGGATGCAAATCTGGCTATATCAAGCAATCTTATGCCTGGCAAGAAACCATGAATAAGACCACGACAAATACATTTGATATTACGGGCAAATTTAAGACGGGTAAATTAGAACACCAGCTCATGGTTGGCGCGGATTGGTCTCATGAAGATCGTGAACCTAAACTAGGTAATTATTCAAGTGGAGATAAGGCTGGATTATATTATCAATTAATTAATCCATATAATGTAAAAGATTATCAGACTTCTTTTGATCGTAATCATGGTCGGCCAAAAGCAACCTCTTATACCCATCAAAATAATGACAGCTTGGCATTTTTTGTACAGGATCTAGTCTCTTTAACACCGAAATTAAAAATGATGTTGGGCGCCCGTTATGACCAATATGAAGTAAAAACTCGTGATACTTTAATTGATTCAAAAACATATGGGCAGTCAGTGACAATGAATGCTGAAACTTTTAGTCCGAATGTAGGCTTTGTCTGGCAGCCAGTCGATAACCAGAGTTTTTATACCTCTTATAGTAAAAGCTTTGCGCCATTTGGTGGTAGTGCGGGCGTTTCGCCATTTACCAATGGTACAGTTGATTTGAGAACCGTAAATGCAGAGCCACAATATAATGAGCAGTATGAGATTGGTGTAAAAAGTGATTGGCTTGATGACCGTTTGAATACTCAATTTTCTGTGTTTGATATCCGTAAGAAAAATATTCGTTATCGTCCTGATCCAGATAATCGCCCTTTTGATTATGTCGTAGGTGGTGAACATCAGTCTAAAGGAGCTGAATTCAGCTTTATCGGGCGAGTGCTTGATAATGTGTTTGTTCGTGGTGGATATGGATATACAGATGCAAAAGTAAAAGATGATAAAGATCCCAAATCTGCCAGTGCTGGTCATTATTTAGCAAATGTTGCGAAAAATACAGGAAACTTGTTTGTTCGCTATCTACCAGTAGAAAATATCTATACTGAGGTTGGTGCGACCTATAATGGGTCTTTCTATACCAATTTATCCAATGCTCCAGATACGAAACTCGATGGCTGGACACGTCTAGACGCTGCGTTGGGCTATAAGGGGAAGCACTGGGGAGCGACCTTCGCGGTAAGTAATCTTACCGATAAAGTTTATTGGAGATCAAATACCATGCCTGGTACGCCACGCAACTTCTTGGTGCGTTTAAATTACCAGTTCTAAATCAGTGGGTTGCTTTTCTTTTAAGCATCTCTGTGATAGCAGAGGTGCTTTTTTATTGTTCGTCAATAAAATAGACTATGTAAATAAAGATGTAATTCATATCTATCTTATTGAATTATATAAAATGCTATTGCTTAAATTACGGTAATATTCTAATATCTAATTGTATGAAAAATAAGCAATAAAACTTGAAAATAACTGTATAATTGTGATGTGGTTCTCATTTTTGGTTTTATTATGCTTGTTTGTACCTGGTTTAATACTTTTTTGCTAGTATTAAAGAAAACATTAAAATAGAGATAATAATAATGAAGATTACACTTAGTTTGCTTGTGAGCTTTGCCATTGTCATTTTAGGCTATGTTGCCTATGTCGATGCACAAACCAAAAAGCGCCAAGAACTCATGAAGATTGTACAGGATGCAGAGCATAGCCTGGATACGATTCAACACGATCCCCGCAACCAACTGTCTTCATATAAGCCAAGTAATTAGTAGGCATTGATCAGGTATGGGGCGGGTGATGCAGCGGTTTACTTGGGATCGTCGATTAAATGGTCTTTTTTTGCTTGGCGATGCGCAAGTTTTAAATAGAATCTGTTAAAATATTTACCACTAAATAAAAAGCTGCATCAAGATATGCGGCTTTTTACGTTTTGATAGCGAAATTAAATTTATACATGTTGTCTATGTAACAAGTACCAAGCTGGCATATAGATTGCTTTCTAGCTTCGAGTACTCTTTTGTGCAAATTCAAAAAAGATTGCCGCACAAGAGTATAGATTTCACGTCCTACGATCTTAGATTTTAACAGGTGCTATGTTATGACAACGCCTAATGCTTCAGCTGGTTTGTTAGAACGCTTATTTAAATTAAGCGATAACAAAACTAACTTTAGAACAGAAGTTTTGGCAGGTGTAACCACATTCTTAACCATGTGCTACATCATTATTGTAAATCCGCTCATTCTTTCTGAAACGGGGATGGATCACGGAGCGGTGTTTGTTGCGACCTGTCTGGCTGCTGCAATCGGCTGTTTGGTCATGGGGATTATTGCGAATTATCCAATCGCACTGGCACCTGGTATGGGCTTGAATGCTTACTTTACCTATTCTGTCTGTTTGGGCATGGGTGTGCCTTGGCAAACAGCACTCGCTGCGGTTTTTGTTTCAGGGATTATTTTCCTTGCGATCAGCTTCTTTAAAATCCGGGAAGCAATTGTCAATGCGATACCTATGTCACTTAAATTTGCCATTGGTGGCGGTATTGGCTTGTTTCTGGCTTTGGTTGCATTAAAGAACTCAGGCATTATTGTTGCCAATCAGGCAACTTTGGTTGGACTGGGTGATATTAAACAGCCAACCGTCTTGCTTGCCTTATTCGGCTTCCTGCTTATTGTGGTGTTGCATCAGTTTAAGGTACGTGGCGCTATCATTATCAGTATCTTGGCGGTGACTGCGATTGCAACCTTAATGGGCTTAAATGAATTTAAGGGCGTGGTTGGCGAGATTCCTTCGATTGCACCGACATTTATGCAAATGGACTTTGAAGGTCTGTTTACAGCCAGTATGGTCGGCGTGATCTTTGTTTTCTTTATTGTCGATTTATTTGACAGTACCGGTACACTGGTAGGTGTTTCGCATCGTGCAGGTTTATTGCAGGATGGTAAATTGCCACGTTTGAAAAAAGCTTTATTTGCCGATTCAACTGCGATTGTCGCGGGTGCTGCTTTAGGTACCTCATCAACGACACCTTATATTGAATCTGCGTCAGGTGTAGCTGCAGGTGGTCGTACAGGTTTGACTGCCGTTGTGGTCGCAGTCTTGTTTGTAAGCTGTTTATTCCTTGCGCCATTGGCTCAATCTGTACCAGGTTTTGCAACCGCACCTGCTTTATTGTTTATTGGTGTGTTGATGATCCAGGGGATCACCAATATTGACTGGGATGATATTACTGAAGCAGTACCTGCATTTTTAACCATTGTATTTATGCCATTTGCCTACTCAATTGCTGATGGTATTGCCATGGGCTTTATTAGCTACGCATTGGTGAAATTATTTACAGGTAAAGCGAAAACTGTACCGTATATGGTCTGGATCATCGCAGCACTTTGGGTATTTAAGTTTGCTGCTTTTGGCGGCTAATCCAAGATTTATCATTTTTACATTATTCTTTGCTGCTATTGTTATTCCAGCAAAGAACCCGAAAAGGGTGTCCGTTTGGTAACACCCTTTTTTCTTTAGACGTGGAGTTTATATGAATCAAATCGAGCTGATTCGTGCCTTACCCAAAGCCGAATTGCATGTGCATATTGAAGGGACTTTTGAGCCGGAACTGATGTTTGCAATTGCACAGCGTAATCAGATTCAGATTCCTTATCAATCTGTTGAAGAAGTGAAGCAGGCGTATAACTTTCACAATCTTCAATCTTTTCTAGATATCTACTATGCCGGCGCGAATGTGCTGGTGCATGAGCAGGATTTTTATGACCTTGCTTGGGCATATTTTGAAAAATGTGCTGAAGATCGTGTCGTACATACTGAAATGTTCTTCGATCCGCAAACGCATACCGAGCATGGGGTAGAGTTTGCAACGGTACTTGCGGGTCTGAAACGTGCCTGTGAAGATGCCAAAGCGAAATTTGGCATTAGCTCTCAATTGATCATGTGCTTCCTACGCCATTTAAGCGAAGAGAAAGCATTTGAAACGCTTGAACAGGCCTTACCTTTTAAAGATGACATTATTGCCATTGGCTTAGATTCAAGTGAGGTGGGACATCCGCCTGCGAAATTTGAACGTGTTTTTGCCAAAGCGCGTGAAGCAGGATTCCTGATTGTGGCGCATGCAGGCGAAGAAGGGCCACCAGAATATATCTGGGAAGCGCTGGATTTGCTTAAAGTCAATCGTATTGACCATGGTGTACGTTCGGAAGAAGATGAACAACTAATGGCGCGTCTGATTGCAGAAAAGATGCCTTTAACCGTTTGCCCCTTAAGTAATTTAAAGCTTTGTGTTGTGAATGATATGGCTGATCACAACATTCGCCGTTTATTACAGAAAGGCGTTCACGTGACGGTTAATTCAGATGATCCTTCGTACTTCGGTGGTTATATGAATGATAACTTCATTGCCATTCAGCAGGCGCTGGATCTGAGCAATGAAGAATTAAAGCAACTTGCAATCAACTCTTTTGAGGCTTCATTTATTTCTGATCAAGAAAAGCAAAAGTGGATTACTGAAGTCAACATGCTCTAATTGTTTTCGTATAATAAAAAAACCGCTTTAAGCGGTTTTTTTATGATCTGGACATTTTATTTTTTAGGCTGGCGTAACATGCTGAGTAGCACATTATCTTTATCAACTACATGATGTTTGATGGCCGCTAAAGCATGACCAGCAACCAATAAGCCTGCAAACCATGAAAGATAAATATGGATGGGTTTAACAATGGCCATCAGATCAGGGTTGTCCTGTACTAAGCGTGGAATTTCGAATAAATACAGAACCGGTGCAGGGTGTCCGGCACTCCAGCTAAATAAACAGCCGGTAATTGGTAAAGCTAATAACATTAAATACAGCAAGAAATGTCCGACATGGGCCAAGCTTTTCATCATGGGTGACATGGTGTCTGGCAGTTGCGGAACGGGGTGGGTGTAGCGCCAGAAAATCCGGATCACCACCAAGAAAATAATAGTCGTGGCAATATTCTTATGTAGGGTGATGACATCGCCTTTAAAGCTGCCATCAACCTCATAGCTCAGAAAATTACCACTGTAAAAACCAATCAGCCAGGCAGTGATAAAAATTGCAGCCATGAGCCAATGAATAACTTGTGCCGTACGGGTGTAATATTGTGATGAGGTTGACATTGCAACATCCTGGCATTTTTATAAATGGATTTTTTTATTCTAATAACACCTTGTTATTTCTCATACAATGGAAATGTAACGGAGCGTTTTATGCTTAGAACGGTGGTACAAAAGCTTGCTTAGTTATAATTGTTATATTATGTAAAGTTTGCGCTGAGTCATATCATAAAGCCACTCATTTAGGCACAATACGCCTGCCAAAAATTTAGATACAGGTAAGAAATCATGAAAAAGTTGGTACTTATTGTTGCCCCTGTTGTTTTAGCCCTAACAGGATGTGTAACACCAGATGGCAGTAACTCGGCTGGCGCGACTTCTCAGCAATTGGGTATGGCGGCATTAAAAGTTGCGGTAAATGCAAAATGTATTAATGAGATTAATACCTTACCGGCTTGGAAAACTGCAACACGTGTAATGACTGCTGAACAACGTGAAAATATCCAGACTGAAGTCTGTGGTTGTGTTAGCGAAAAAGCACCAAACAGCGTAACAGCAGTTGAATTAGCGACAGCTGCCATTGATCCTACTGCTCGTGCAACCATTGTGACTCAAGTGGTTTCACAAACTGTAAATGCATGTGTGGCGGAAACGTTTAAAAAAGCAGGTTAATAAGATCAGGCTGAGTCATCAGCCTATTTTGAGAGAAGTAGTATGACAGTTGCGGGTGTAGATGAAGCGGGACGTGGGCCTTTAGTGGGTTCTGTGGTTGCCGCTGCCGTCATTTTAGATCCAAATAATCCGATTCAAGGTTTAAATGATTCTAAAAAACTAACAGAGAAGAAGCGCGAAAAATTATTCTTGGAAATTCAGGAAAAGGCATTGGCATGGTCTATTGCTGAAGCAACCCATGCTGAAATTGATGAGTTTAATATTTTACAGGCGACTTTTCTGGCAATGCGTCGTGCGGTAGAAGGCTTGCATACCCAGCCGTTAAAAGTGATTGTGGATGGTAATCAGATTCCAAAAGGAATAACGATTGCGTGTGAAGCAATTGTCGGGGGAGATGCAAGTCATGCCGAGATCAGTGCAGCCAGTATTCTGGCCAAGGTCACACGTGATCGCCAGATGCAGGTGCTTGACCAGCAATATCCGGACTATGGCTTTGCCAAACATAAAGGATATCCAACCAAGGCTCATTTTGAAGCGATCGCGGCCCATGGTGTAATTGATCAACACCGCCGCAGTTATGGACCTGTGAAAAAAGCACTAGGTCTATAAACAATTAAAGCGACTATAAATAGTCGCTTTAATTGTTCAGAAAAGAATTCTGCACATTAACGGTTGAAGTTATTATGACGAGGGAACTCGTTATTATCTTCTTCATAAGAATGTTGATAATCTTGATCAAGATGTTGCAGATGCTCATGCATGGCACGTTCATGTTGGATACGTTGGTAAATTTCCTCACGATGCACAGAAACTTCTTTTGGAGCATTTACACCAATACGCACTTGATTGCCTTTTACGCCAAGCACAGTAACACTGACTTGATCCCCAATCATTAATGTTTCTCCGACACGACGGGTCAGAATCAGCATGTTTATCTCCTTGCTAAACGCTTAAACTTGCGACAGGGAATTCATTGTTCGAAAGCACAGCCTAATATACAGAAAATTCTAACAGAAATATGTAAAAAACATTCTTTTTCGTAAGTTCTGTGAGAATCTTCTTAAAAACCTCAGGGCTAATATAACAGAGCCACTATAAAAAAAACTATAGTGGCTCTGTTTTTTTTCTTATTTACTCACAAGTAAATATGTTTAAGCAGCTATTAATTAAGCACGAGCACTGCTTTCGCCGTGTTCACGGTCTAGGCCGAAAGCTGTATGTAAACAACGAACTGCCAACTCAAGGTAGTTTTCTTCGATGATCACAGAAACCTTAATTTCTGATGTAGAAATCATGAGAATATTAATGCTTTCTTCAGCTAGGGCAGTGAACATTTTGCTTGCTACGCCTGCATGAGAGCGCATACCGACACCCACGATTGAGACTTTTACGATGTCATCACGGGTTACAACTTCACAACCTTCAATGCTGTTAGCAGTTTGGTCTAAAATCGCTTTTGCTTTCGCCAAGTCATTGCGGTTGACTGTGAAAGTGAAATCAGTCGTACCATCTTCTTCAACATTCTGGATGATCATATCCACTTCAATGTTGGCATTACTGATAGGTGACAAGATTTTAGAAGCAATACCTGGCTCGTCAGGAACACCCAAAATGGTTAATTTTGCTTCGTCACGGTTAAATGCAATACCTGCAATGATTGGTTGTTCCATGTCGTCTTCTGCCTCAGTCGTAATTAGTGTGCCTACGTTTTGTTTGAAATCTTCATCAAATGCGCCATCATCTTCATTATCAAAGCTTGATAATACGCGTAATGGCACTTGATATTTGCCTGCGAATTCAACAGAGCGAATTTGTAAAACTTTTGAACCTAAAGATGCCATTTCAAGCATTTCTTCAAAAGAGATACGGTCGACTTTTTTCGCTTTTGGCGCTACACGTGGGTCAGTAGTATAAACACCGTCCACATCGGTATAGATTTGGCATTCATCTGCTTTTAATGCTGCTGCAAGTGCAACACCAGAAGTATCAGAACCACCACGGCCCAGCGTTGTGATATTGCCATTGGCATCATAACCCTGGAAGCCAGCAACAACGATTACACGGCCTGCATCTAGGTCAGCCGTCATCACATCAGTATCAATCGATTCAATACGTGCTTTGGTAAACGCGCTATCGGTTTTGATCCCAACCTGACGACCTGTATATGATTTAGCTTCTACACCAATTGAATTCAGTGCCATAGCTAACATGGAAATCGTTACTTGTTCACCCGTTGACACCATTTGATCTAATTCACGTGGGTCAGGGGTGCTGGTAATGGCTTTGGCAAGCGCAAGTAAGCGGTTGGTTTCACCACTCATTGCAGATACGACCACGACCACCTTGTGACCATGATCATGCCAGCGCTTGACACGACGAGCAACATTTAAAATGCGCTCAGGAGTACCCATAGAGGTACCGCCATATTTTTGAACGATTAATGCCATAGTTGTTCCATATAAGCCATGACCCTGAGAGGCATCAGGGTCAGTTACACAAAAGTGAAGTTCTGTTTATTGCTCAAGCCAGGCAGGTAATGCTGCCATCACTTGATCAAACTTCTCGTTAAGTGGCGCGCCACCTTGTGCTAAGTCAGGTTTACCACCACCTTTACCACCCAGCTCTTGAGCCAAGTGTTTGATGATGTCACCTGCTTTTAGAGTTGCAGCATATTGTTTAGCGACAGAGGCGATTAAACTCACTTTATCACCATCAACACCAGCTAAAATAATGACTGCATCTTCCAATTTTGATTTTACGCTGTCATGTAGATTGCGTAATGATTTGGCATCCAAACCTTGTACAGTGGTAATCAAAGTTTGACGACCCGCAATTTCTTTGACTTGATCCAACAGATCAGCCGCCTGGAAGCTGGCTAATTTTTGGTTTAGCTGCTCGATTTGCTTTTGCAGGCTAGAAGCGGTTTCGACAATCGCTTCAACTTTTTCAACGGTTTGATCTTTTTGTGCTTTTAACAAGCCATTGATGGTTTGGATATCAGTTTCAGCTTTTTGAACCACTTCAACTGCTTTGGTACCCGTCACGGCTTCAATACGACGAACGCCCGCAGCTACGCCACCTTCAGAAGTGATTTTGAACAAGCCAATATCACCCGTACGCTTCACGTGAATACCGCCACAAAGTTCGATTGAGAAGTTTTTCTCTTCAATCACTGAACCCATCGACAGTACGCGAACTTCTTCACCATACTTTTCACCGAACAGCATCATTGCGCCTTTGGCTTTTGCTGTATCGATATCAAGTAGTTCAGTGGTTACCGCAGTATTTGCAATCACTTCAGCATTGACCAAACGCTCGATCTGTTGCAACTGTTCAAATGAAACAGGCTGGTCATTGGCAAAGTCAAAACGTAAAACGTCACTTGCAACCAAAGAACCTTTCTGTTGTACATGCTCACCAAGAATTTGGCGTAAAGCGGCATGAAGAAGATGAGTCGCTGAGTGGTTACGTGCTGTCGCAGCACGGATGTCGGCTTTCACCGTTGCTTCAACATTTTGAGCTGCTTTTAGGTTACCCATGGTGACGATACCTTGATGGACAAAGGCACCACCAGATTTTTTGGTATCTTGTACTTCGAAGATACCGGTATCGTTCTTGAAGATACCTGTGTCACCGATCTGACCACCGCTTTCCGCATAGAAAGGGGTTTGGTTTAGAACGATAAGTGCTTCATCACCTTCGTTGATTTCATCAACCTGAACGCCATCTTTGTAGATCGCAACAATTTGACCTTGGCCTTGAGTTGCATCGTAGCCATCAAACTGAGTTTCGCCTTCAACTTTGACAATGCTGTTGTAGTCAACTGCGAATTTACCTGCATCACGTGCACGTTGACGTTGTGCAGCCATTTCAACTTCGAAGCCAGCTTCATCAATGGTCAGATCACGTTCACGTGCGATATCAGCAGTTAAATCCGTTGGGAAACCATAAGTATCATACAATTTAAATACGGTTTCACCTGGAATGACATTGCCTTTCAGTTGAGCCAATTCACCTTCAAGTAACTTCAGGCCTTGCTCAAGTGTTTTCGCAAATTGCTCTTCTTCTTTCAGCAGTTGCGCTTCAATGCGTGCTTGCTGTGCAGCAAGTTCTGGATAAGCATCGCCCATCACTTCAATTAGAGGTTGCAACATCTTGTAGAAGAATGAACCCGTTGCACCAAGCTTGTTACCGTGACGGACTGCACGACGAATAATACGACGCAACACATAACCACGCCCTTCATTTGAAGGATTAACACCGTCAGCAATCAGGAATGAGCATGAACGTGCATGGTCTGCAATCACTTTTAAAGAAGCAGGGTATTCAACCGGTTTATTTTGAGCTTTCGCTTCTGCTTCAATGGCAGTGGTATCCAAACCAATGATTTCAGCCGCGGCTTTTAATAGGTGCTGGAACAAATCAATTTCATAGTTTGAATTAACGTGTTGCAATACTGCAGAAATACGCTCCAAGCCCATACCTGTATCGACAGAAGGTGCAGGAAGAGGGTGCATCACACCATCCGCAGTACGGTTGAACTGCATGAAAACGTTGTTCCAGATTTCGATGAAACGGTCGCCATCTTCTTCAGGTGAACCCGGTAAGCCACCCCAGATGTGGTCGCCATGATCATAGAAAATTTCAGAACATGGCCCACATGGACCTGTATCACCCATTGCCCAGAAGTTATCTGATGCGTACTGTCCGCCTTTATTGTCTCCAATACGGATAATACGATCTGCATCTAGGCCGATTTCTTTATTCCAGATATCAAAGGCTTCATCATCAGTATGATAAACCGTGACATATAAACGATCTTTCGGTAAACCTAACCATTGTTCGCTGGTCAAGAATTCCCAGGCAAATTTAAGCGCATTTTGTTTGAAGTAATCACCGAAAGAGAAGTTACCTAACATTTCAAAGAAGGTATGGTGACGTGCGGTGTAACCTACGTTATCGAGGTCATTATGCTTACCGCCTGCGCGGACACATTTTTGTGATGAAACGGCACGGACATAATCGCGCTTTTCTAGGCCTAAGAAACAGTCTTTAAACTGGTTCATACCAGCATTGGTAAATAGCAACGTTGGGTCGTTGGCGGGAACGAGAGAACTCGACGCGACGCGTGTATGCCCTTGCGATTCGAAATAACGCAAAAATGCTTCACGGATTTCAGCTGATGTCATAAAGCGAGTACTCACAACCAAGACACTCCATAATTTTGAATTTGGCTATATGCAACAAGGTACGTTGTTTTTAAAGTTTTACAATCGAACCCGGTGCGTGGCATAGATTTTAAAAGTGCTAAATTATAACGGAAAATACCCGCCTCACCAACGATTTTACAAGCAATATCATATAAAACTGTGTTTAAGCTAAAAATCTATATTCAATAGGGCAACTGATGTTTTACCATATAGCACAGAAAAGATGATGTTTTGATGAATAAGGACGCTACATGCAACGTATCGCTATCAATGGATTTGGTCGAATTGGTCGGAATGTATTACGTGCATGGTTTGAAAGTCCAAAACAGTTTCAATTTGAAATCGTTGCGATTAATGATGTGGCCGATGTTCAGACGCTGGTACATTTATTTAAGTACGATACCACGCACGGACGCTTTGCCGGTCAAGTTGAAATTCTGATTGAAAATGAATGTATTTTTCTGAACATTCAGTCCAATCAACGCCAATTAAAACTACAAGTTCTGAAGCAAGAGCAACCTGAATTATTGCCTTGGGCAGATTTAAATATTGATGTAGTACTGGAATGTACCGGTCTATTCCGTTCACGTGTCGATGCAACCCGTCATGTCGAGGCAGGTGCGAAGCGTGTGATTATTGGGGCGGCGCCTTTTGACTCTGTAGATGCTGCAATTGTCTATGGTGTCAATCACAATGAGGTCAAAGCAAGCGATCAGATTATTTCCAGCGTATCGTGTACCACGCAAGCTTTAGTGCCGCTGGTTAAGATTATTGATGATGCCTTTGGTATTGATACTGCTTTAATGACAGAAATTCATGCAGTTACGGCCGACCAGTCGGTGCTGGATCATGCGCACAGGGATTTGCGTCGCGCACGTGCGTCTGGGCAAAATATTATTCCAACAACGTCGAGTGCATTAGGTGCGCTAAAACAGGTCATGCCAAAAATGGAAGACCGGATTGATGGTTACTCTATTCGTGTACCGACCATTAATGTGGCAGCGATTGATTTAAGCTTTGTTTCACACTCAGCCATTACCGTGCATAAAGTCAATGAAGTTCTCACTAAAGCGGCTCAGTTTGATTATGCGCAGATTATGCAAGTGACAGATGAGGATCTGGTGTCGAGTGACTTTAATCATTCACCGTATTCTTTAATTGTGGATTTAACCCAAACCATGGTGGTGGGTCACCAAGCAAAAGTTTTTGCGTGGTATGATAATGAGTGGGGCTATGCAAATCGTTTACTGGATTTGTGTGAATCTTTTTGTACTTAATATTTTAAATAAGATATAAAAAATAATGTGGAGTATTCAATGACATTGATATTGATTTGGGGATTTATTGTTATTTTATTGGTGGCGGTGGTTTTTTTATTCTGGCTGCAGTTTAAAAATGTAGACGTACAAAACCAAAACGTTCAAGTTTTGCATCTTGAAGAAAAAGTTGTGCATTTGGAGTTACATCTTAAAAAGAGTCTGGAAATTATGCAGGACCTTGCCAAAAAAATGCATGTGCAACAGGAAGTGCTGGATCGGACCGTGGCTAATATGGCGGCATTAGAAAAGCAAAATGTTGAAATGGTCAATGTGTTAGAAATGATGGTGAAAGGTAGTAACAAGAGCCATTAAAATACATTTTGTATGATGTGGTTGATTTATATAATATGATTTTTATAAAAAATAAGATGAAGTGATTTTATGAAGTCGAATTTTAAAAACAAGGGTATCTGTATTCTCGTAAGCAGTCTGCTGCTATCAGCATGTGGTGGTGGAGGCTCTGGTCATAATGACCAATCTAAAGTTGAAGAAAAACCAACTCAGGAAGATGTGCTTTACCAAGTTTCTTATCAATCTCCAAATATTTCATTGGAACGATATTTGGATGAATTTGAAATTACCAAGTATTCAATATTAAATAATCAGATTAATTTTAATAAGTCACATAATGAACCTTTAGACCAGAAGATATTGACTGAAACAAAAGTGATAGAAAAAGGTACGCCACAATCGAATGTCATTAAACGGCTATCTTCTACGCAATGGCTTTATGAACGCACACCTGAACTTAAGCAGAATTTAAACTTTGAATGGGTAAAATTAGAAGGTCAAAATATTTTTGATCGGATAATGCCAGGTTATAGAGAGCATTTTGATTTAACAGCCAACCCAGAGCGACTTGACCAGAATTTAATTAAATTTTATTCGACCTATAAAGATGCTGTATTTCCTCAGGGGAGTTACTGTTATCGGCTAAAACAGAGCCAGTGGAACCAAGCTTATCAGGAGTCTTTTTTTTCCTTCTCTGATTCTTCAACTTTTAATGAGCAGAAGCGGCAAATTGTAGACCGATATAATAATCTGGGCGAGGATAAGAAGTATTTCAGACTTTTAGATACACAGTGGCATGGTTATAAACTGATTGGATTGGAAAACTTAGAGACGGCTGAAACAGACAGTAGATTAGGAAATAGTGAAAATCAAAGTACCAATAGCCAATTTTTTTCTAGTCATATATGGGATGCAGACAAGCATTTAGCCTATGAAAAAAGTCATCCTTATCAAGGTGGAGATAGCCCAATTGATTTATGGATGAAGCAAAATCAACGATTGAATAATGCCAAATTAGAGCACGGCTGTTTTGCATTCAATACTCAGGCAGCCAACACAATCAAAAATCTGAATCTGATCAACTGGAAGCAAGGCGATAGTTCAGATGTTGGGCAGTTCTTTGGCTTAAGAACATGGACTTATACGATTAATGAGTAGTTTCAATTTATTGAATCTACTCATTAATTTTATATTCGAGTTGAGATAGACGGATTATAAAACTATAAAGATTTATGCAAATTCGAAGGTGCATCACATAAATCTTCGTGCTACACTACGCTGAATCGGGCATTCACCCGATTTTTTTATGTGGTTGCTTTTTGTGTGGATGCCTCCACATTGAACAGATTTTAGGTTTGGAACATGACCATTTCAGAGACGTGGTTGCTCCCTGACGGGGTAGCAGATGTATTGCCCGAACAAGCGCAAGTTGTTGAAACATTGCGTAGAGAAGCGCTAGATTTCCTCGCAGTTCGAGGTTATCAATTGGTGTATACACCATTTATTGAATACATTGAATCGTTGTCTTTACTTTCAGAATCGAATCAAGATTTAGATTTAGTTACGTTCAAGGTCATTGACCAGCTGTCAGGCCGTTTGCTTGGCGTTCGTGCGGATATGACACCGCAAGTTGCACGTATTGACGCCCATGTACGTCCAGTCGAAGGCGTGGCGCGTTATTGCTATGCAGGTTCAGTCTTGCATACCAAACCACAGAATTTTAATGCAACGCGTGCGCCTTTACAGTTAGGTGCAGAGTTGTATGGTCATGACAGCATCGAAGCTGATGTAGAAATGGTCAATGTGATGCTCGCTTTAATTGAGCACACACATACGCTTGAAGGAGCGCATCTAGATCTGGGCCACGTCGGTTTATTCCGTAGTCTGGTGAAGCATGCTGGCCTGAATAAAAATACCGAAAGTGAACTTTCTGACTTATATCAGCGTAAAGCCTTGCCGGAGCTGGAAGAATTTACCCAGAGTTTGGCGATGGGTGCAGATTTTTATGCTTTAGGTCGTTATGCAAGTGATTTGGGTGCATTGCAGGCACATTTAAGCCAGGAAATTTTAAACGATGTTGATTTCAAGATTGCCTTTGATGCATTGAAAACAACATTAGCGCAAATTCAGTCAAGCTGGCCGAATCTGAATGTGGGTGTCGACGTGGTTGAATTACGTAGTTACCACTATCACACGGGCTTGATGTATGCCATTTATGCACCAAATCGTGCTGCGCCACTGGCTCAAGGTGGGCGATATGACGGTATTGGCGAACACTTTGGCCGTGCGCGTCCAGCAACCGGTTTTAGCTGTGACTTATATGCACTAGGTGCAACACAGTTTGTCGACATCGAAACTGTTGTCGCGCCAAAAGGTAATCAACAAGATTTATTCAATGCAATTGTAGATGCACGTAGCCAAGGTTTACGTGTGGTGCAACTGTTAGGTAATGATGATTTAAGCTCAGTGCCCTATGCGACCCATCAGATGGTGTCTCAAAATGGTCAGTGGGTGATTGAAAAGATTTAATTGCCGGGTTTTAAGACTTGGTTTCCAATTTTAACAGCATGATGTAATGAGGCTATTATGGGCAAAAATGTTGTGGTACTTGGTACCCAATGGGGCGACGAAGGAAAAGGTAAAATCGTCGACCTGCTCACAGATCAAGCGGCTGCGGTAGTACGCTATCAAGGCGGTCACAACGCAGGACATACTCTTGTCGTAGGTGGTAAGAAGACTGTATTACACCTCATTCCATCAGGTATTTTACGTGAAAACGTATTGTGCTTAATCGGGAATGGTGTGGTTCTTTCTCCTGAAGCATTAATCAAGGAAATGGCCATTCTGGAACAAGAAGGCGTACCTGTTAAAGAACGTTTACGTATTTCTCCAAACTGTCCATTAATCTTGCCGAACCATATCGCGCTAGACCAGGCACGTGAGAAAAAACGTGGTAATGCCAAGATTGGTACTACAGGTCGTGGTATTGGTCCAGCTTATGAAGATAAAGTTGCACGTCGTGCGGTACGCGTCGCTGACTTGATCCGTGGTGGTGCGTTGCTTGAAGAAAAACTTCAGGAAATGCTTGAGTTGCATAACTTCCAGCTTTCTCAATTCTATGGCGTTGAAGAAGTTAAGTTTGAAGACGTACTTGCGCTTTGCAATGAATGGCGTGAAGTGCTTGAACCATTAGTGATTGACGTGACTAAAGTGTTACATGATTACCGTAAAGAAGGTAAGGCAATCATGTTCGAAGGCGCGCAAGGTTCATTACTTGACATCGATCACGGTACCTATCCATACGTAACCAGCTCGAATACTACTGCAGGCGGCGTAAGCTCTGGTTCAGGTATGGGACCACTGCATTTAGACTATGTCTTGGGTATTACCAAAGCTTATACAACACGTGTGGGTGCTGGTCCATTCCCAACTGAATTACACTACAATGCAGCAACCGATACCGGTGATGCGATTGGTCGTCATTTAGGTACAGTCGGTCATGAGTTTGGCGCGTCTACTGGCCGTCAACGTCGTTGTGGCTGGTTCGATGCAGAAATTCTACGTCGTTCAGTTGAAGTGAACTCATTGTCTGGTATTTGCTTGACTAAACTTGATGTATTAGATGGTTTAGAAGAAGTGAAAATCTGTGTAGGCTATGAAGATGTGGATTCAGGCTGTGCCGGTTCTTCTGATGCAATTTCATTCGAAAGCTTGAAGCCGATCTATGAAACCATGCCAGGTTGGAGCGAGTCGACTGTCGGTTTAACTCAAATCGATCAACTTCCTGCCAATGCATTGGCTTATGTACGCCGTATCGAAACGTTAATTGGTTGCCCAATTGATATCGTTTCAACAGGTCCTGACCGTGCAGAAACAATCGTATTACGTCATCCATTTTCAGCATAAGCTGAATAGATGACAAAAAAGCTCTCATGAATTTGAGAGCTTTTTTTTATGCAAAAATTTCAGAAAAATAAGAGCCAATATGACCTTAAAACTAATTGCGGAAGACTTTATTCAACCCGAACATATCGATGCAGTGTTACCGCTGTATCAGGAGCTGGTTGAAAAAACCAGATCTGAGGCAGGCTGTATCGCATACGATCTTTACCATGATCATAAGCAGAAAGGGCATTTTGTTTTTATTGAAGAATGGGATGATCGGGCTGCACTAGATTTACATGTACAGTCTGAGCATTTTCAGCGCTTGGTGCTGCAAATTGATCAATATCAAACACAAGCTGGACGTTTTACGCATCTACATCGTTTTGAGACCTTATTTGAGAATCAAAATGATCAGTAATGTGAGTTTAATCTAGAAAAAGGTGATAGCAAAAAATCAGCTTTGGATTCCAGACTTTGTTATTTCACAGCCTTAAAAATCCTGGTTATATTAGCTTTACGTTCAAACAAAGAGGGTGATAACGATGACGAAAAAGAGAATCCGTTACAATGGCTATGAATTGGCGTGCTGATGTTGATTTGCATTACAGCGCTAAAAAAGGTGCAAACCAATTTTGATCAAGGCGGGGAGAGAGGTTGGTTTGACATTTATAACAAGAAGAATAATATTGAGTGATTAATAATAAAACCTATAAAAAATCGAAGAGAACCGAAAGGTTCTCTTTTTTTATTGCTCATTTTCTTCAATTTCTTTCACTGCATTATAAACAGCAGCAGGTTCGATATTCAGAATCTTTTTACCAAAACTTCTAAGCCACCACACCAGTTGTGAAGTAAAGGGAACAGTTGCAGAAACTTCAACAATATTCTCTTGCAGAGTTTGGATGACCTGATCTTTGCTAAGCTGACTTTCGTAGAAGCTTTTAGCGGTACTCTCGCTCATAGTCAGTTTTAACTGAATCTGTTCAGTTGGCTTGTTATAGTCGACCCGAAAACCAAGAGCACCTGATTCAATATAATTATCAATATCAAAATTCACAGGATGTAAGGCACGATTGTCCAGCACGGTTGCTGATTTAAAACGATGCAAGGCGAAGGTCTGGACTTCGGTTTTATCATTACGGGTACAGATCAGGTAAATCACGGCACCTTTTTGCACCAATGCCAATGGATTCAGAATATAGGTCTTATCTTCGCCCTGATGGGTTCTGGCACGGTAAATACATTCAATTTGTTTATCTTGCAATAAACCTTCGTAAATCGCCTGTTGGGCATGTTTGTCCACCACAGGCGGAATTAAAGGCTGCGTCGCAGGTACAATACGGACACGGTTAATCCATTGTCTTACGTTGTTCTGGGTCGAAAGGCTGCGCTTGGCAAGATCAAACCAGGGCATCATCTCTTCTAGCAAGCTGGGTGGAAGCAAGTGACGTAAATGCTCTTCTACCATCATGAAGGTCACCGCTTGTGAACTGGTCATGTGCGGCAAGCTTTGAATAGGCGCGTCAGAACGCCAGCGCCAGCCTTGAGGGACGGTTTTATTACTCTCGATAGGGAAGCGTTGCGCAATCTGATTTAAATCGCGCTGAATCGTTCTCAGGCTAATATCAATGCCTTCACGTTCTAAAATTTCTTGTAATTCTCGGGTCCCCATCCATTTTCCGGTCGAAAGGCGGGATAAAATCTGCCACTGGCGATAAAGGCTATTTGAAGTTTCTTTTTCTTGTACGGATGACATAAGCGTAATACGTAATTCAATGGTCTGAAGCACACACAATAAAAAAACTATACCTATTTAGCAAGTCCATCCGACCCAGATTACGTATTTACGACTGAAATGAACACGCTTTTGCTTAAATATTTCAAATAAGGACAAAAAATATTCATTTATAAGGTGTCTACGCTTCAGGTTTGGGCTTGTTAAATGTAGAGAGAAAAAGATGACCTATTGTTGTGCTTTAAGACTGGAACAAGGCTTGGTACTAATCAGTGATACCCGCACCAATGCCGGGGTGGACCATATTTCTGTTTTTCGAAAGCTTCACACCTTTGGGGTAGATGGAGAGCGGTTTATTGCTTTGCAAACCTCCGGTAATCTGGCAACGACTCAGGCGGTGATTGGACATTTGCAAAATGCGCTGACCTTACGGCAGGAACCGAATTTGAATACCGTCAATACCATGTTTGAAGTGGCTGAATTGATTGGTAAAACGTTACGTAAGGTGCTGGCAGATATTACTTCAGATCCGCATGAGCAGATGAATTACTCTTGCAGTATTCTGGTGGCCGGGCAAATTCAGGGCGATAAAATGCAACTGTATAATGTCTATCCGCAGGGTAATTTTATTTGTGCGACCACAGATACGCCTTATTTCCAGATTGGTGAAAGTAAATACGGGAAACCGATTCTGGACCGAGCCTTGTATTATAAAATGCCTTTGGATGATGCATTGCGTTGTGCACTGATTTCATTTGATTCGACCTTGCGTTCCAATGTCTCGGTCGGCTTGCCACTCGATGCACTGGTTTATCACAAAGATAGCTTTAAGATTCCAACCGGTAAACGGATCAGTGAAAATGATCTTTATTTTACCCAGATCAGTAAGCAGTGGTCGGAAACTTTAAGACGTGGTTTACAAGAATTGCCGAAGCCGACGGCAGATTATGATTTATAAATCTAGGAAAATAAAAAATCCAGACATTAGCCTGGATTTTCGGTGTACTTAAATGACTTTACGCTGTGGCCGACTGCTTAAACGACACAATAACTCATAGCCAATGGTACCGTTTGCAGTAGCAACATCATCCACGAGACGATGGGCGCCCCAAAGCTCTACTTTGGTACCAATCTCGGCTGTAATATTCGTTACATCAATCGCCATCATATCCATACTGACACGTCCAACAACCGGGACTAATTGTTGGTCAATGGCCACAAAATTCTGCTGGGTATAGGCACGTGGATAACCATCACCATAGCCAATCGAAACAATGGCAATTTTTGAAGGGCAGGTTGCGGCATAAGTGGAACCATAGCCGACACATTCACCTTGTTGAATCTGGTTCAAAGCCATGATTTCTGCGCTAAAAGTCATCACCGGTTTTAGATCGAGCTCATGCACATTCTTGTCAGCAAAGGGAGAGGCGCCGTATAACATGATTCCCGGACGGACAAAATCAAAATGCAGTTCCGGATATTTATAAATCGCTGCTGAATTACAGCATGAGGCTAAAATCGGTGCGCAGGCCTGTTTAACCTGCAAAAATTGTTCTATTTGTTGTTCGTTCAATGGATGATCGACATCTGCATTGGCAAAATGCATGGCAAGGACACAGGTAAAACCTTCTGCTTTTAAACGCTGGATGACCTCGATAATTTCGGTCACTTTAAAGCCTAAACGGTTCATTCCGCTATTCAGTTTGACCCAGACCTTTAATCCTAAAGCATTGTAAGCTTGCTTGTGCTGGATTAGCCATTCGACTTGCTGGCTATGGTGAACGATACATTCAAGTTTCTGTTCAATCACCTGTGCCATTTCATCTTCAGAAAATATGCCTTCAATCAGCGTGATAGGTTGGGTGTATCCCAGTTGCCTGATCTCTAGCGCTTCTTCTAGGCAGGCGACGCCAAAGGCGTCTGTGGCGTCCAAGGCGGCTAAGCAATCTTTAACTCCGTGTCCGTAAGCATTAGATTTCACCATGCTGACAATTTTTGAATGTGGAGCAAGTTGTTTAACGCGGTTGAAATTATATTGTAGTGCATCACTATCAATATAAACTGTTGCTTGGCGCACCCTGATTTCTCCTTTGGGACGACTTGGAAAGTAGATAAAGCAGCTAAATAGGGGAAGAATTATTCCTCATCATCATACTGGGCATAGAACTCAGGTGAGAGGTTGCTAAAACGGGTATATTGACCTTCGAAAGCAAGACGCACACTACCAATTGGACCGTTACGCTGTTTACCAATAATGATCTCAGCGGTGCCTGCTTCCTTGGATTCCTTGTTATAGACTTCATCACGATAAATAAACATGATCAAGTCGGCATCCTGCTCGATCGCACCGGATTCACGTAAGTCGGACATCACGGGACGTTTGTTGGGACGGTTCTCCAAACTACGGTTTAGCTGTGATAGTGCGATAACAGGACATTGCATTTCTTTGGCAAGTGCTTTCAGGCTTCGGGAAATTTCCGAGATCTCGCCGACACGGTTATCGCCCATACCGGGTACTTTCATCAACTGCAAGTAATCGACCATGATACAACCGATTTTACCATCATGCATTTTGGCTACACGACGCGCACGGGCACGAAGTTCGGTTGGCGGTAGGGCCGATGAATCATCGATATAGAGATGCATTTCCTGTAATTGCAGAATGGTCCCGGTGACTTTGGTCCATTCATCCGCATCCAGATTACCCGAACGTAAATGTCCTTGATGGACTTTACCCATGGCAGAAATCAAACGCATGGCAATCGAGTCGGCTGGCATCTCCATGGAGAATACCAGTGCTGGTAAGCGGTTATATTGCAACACACTTTCAACCAGGTTCATCGCGAAAGTGGTTTTACCCATCGATGGACGTGCTGCGACAATAATTAAGTCACCCGGTTGCATGCCTGAGGTTTTATTATCCAGTTCTAGAAAGCCCGTAGTTAAACCGGTAATGTTGCCATCTAGTTTAGACAGTTCATCTAATTTGGTGATAACGTCAGCAGTCACAGAACTGATTGATTTTGGCCCAGAATCTTTTTTATTGTTGTTGTGCTGTTCCGCCAAAGAGAAAATACTGGTTTCTGCTAAATCAAGAATTTCACTGACTGGACGACCTTTGGTGTCATAGGCATTTTGTAAAATATCACTGCTGATCTTGATCATGTTACGCAGTGTTGAGAATTCCTTGATTTTATTGGCATAAATTTCAAGGTTGTAGAAGCTTGATGGGGAGTCTGCCATCAATTGCATCAAATATTCTTCACCACCAATGGCATCAAGCAGGTTTTGTTTGAGCAACCAGTCATTGACCAAAACCGCATCGTATGGCGAGTTTTCTTGAGCCAGTTTTTCAATGGCACGATAGATATATTTGTGACGCGTTGCATAGAAATCATTTTCTTTGAGTAAGTCACTGACTTGTTCAAAAGATTCAGCCACTGTCATTAAGGCTGCTAAGACCGCCTGCTCGATAGCGAGATTGTGTGGCGGGGTACGGAATTCTTTTAGCTGACCTGAGTCACTCACTTTACTCTCTGTGTTTGGAGAATTTTTTGTAAAATTGGCATTCGCCTGTGACATAACAAGACCTAATAAAAAAGATGAAACAATACCGAGTGACTATCTTAATCCAAATGAAGCTGATCTGGACAATTTAATTCAGGGAAAATTGTGTAAGTGGTGCAATAGCATAATAGATAGTCATTTCTGCTATTGCAGCTTGATGGGCCAGATCGATGTAGGAAAAAAGGGCCGTTTTACTTTAAGGTTGTGCAAACCAGTCTTGTACGAATTTTCCATTTTTTAAGCGATAAGCTGAAAGACCGTAGCGAAGATCATTCCTTTGCGCATCTTTAACAAAGCCAGTGTCTTTGCCCAAAGAGTAGAGGAAGGCATCCAGTAATAGCAGGGTAGCATCAATAAACCACCACAACCCCAAGCCACCAAAGGTAATTAATTTTAAAACGCCACTGGTCTTTTTACCGAGATAGAAACGATCTATTCCAAAAAAACCTAAAAACATGGCGAGTACCAAAGTAATGATACGATTCTTTTTTTGCATATCTGCAGCCCTATAGCGTGAGAATTATAAAATTTAAAACTTAATTTGAAGTCTTTTTGTATTTTTTAGACATAAAAAAAGAGCATGTAAAACATGCTCTTTTTCTTTGCAGAAATTACTCAGATACGATAGTAACGAGAACTTCAGCAACAACATCATGGTGCAATTGGATTGCGATGTTGAATTCACCAGTGTGACGAAGCGCACCGTTTGGTAAACGAACTTCTGCACGGTCTACAGTAAGACCAGCATTCGTTAAAGCATCAGCGATGTCACGAGTACCGATAGAACCGAAGAGTTTACCTTCATCACCAGCTTTCGCAGTGATAACGATGTTTACTTCGTTCAATTGTTCAGCACGTGCATTCGCAGCAGCTAATACTTCAGCTTCTTGCTTCTCAAGTTCAGCACGACGAGCTTCAAAAGCAGCAGTGTTTGCTTCAGTTGCAGCTACAGCTTTACCTTGAGGGATCAAGAAGTTACGACCGTAACCAGCTTTAACTGATACTTTGTCGCCTAATTTACCAAGGTTTTTAATGCGTTGTAATAAGATAACGTCCACAGCTCACCTCACTTACTTATGGTTGTCAGTGTACGGAATCAAAGACAAATAGCGAGCTTGTTTGATAGCTAACGCTAATTGACGTTGATAACGAGCTTTAGTACCTGTAATACGGCTAGGAACAATCTTGCCGTTTTCAGTGATG
>PJTY01000045.1_pt1 | contig 137804 bp, 136 predicted proteins | sample 1512121 | NCBI WGS metagenome assembly PJTY01 (sample SAMN08177680, study PRJNA422409) | Soil metagenome, whole genome shotgun sequencing project. | isolation source: Soil enriched (2) on filter paper: alkali lignin treatment | place: USA: Madison | collected 2015-01-15
CTCATATTGAAGGAGCCGAAAAGGTCCGCCCGTTACGGGCACTGCTCAATCCAGGCGGGACGTTCTCGTTGTCACGGATAGCTCACCACGGGCACCACTCCCGCGCAGCGGGTTCGTGCATCGACCATTTCTGGTCACTCAGTCACATCATTCTCACCCCTGAAACCTGACATTCATCCAGACGGGTCGTTGGACGCTGGATGACGAAATCTGGTGGGAAGCTGCCACTCCAGACTTTCAGGTAAGATTGTCGTCGACGAACATTTCGGCGAACTGCTGGGTAGGCAGTTCCACATTATTTGCGGCCGCGATTTGTTGATTCTTGATCCACATTTCGTGGATTAGCTCCGGCATGTTCTCCGGGAATTCCATCGTGGTGGCGATAGCGCTATGCCATGTTCCGTCGCCGCCGAAAGTGCTGGTAAGCTTTGGAGCCATCGCCTGTAGGCGTGATACGTCGTCCTCGGAGAGATCATCGAGAGACCAGAGAACATAAAGCTCCAGCAGCCGAAGCATCGGCTTTCCAGCGTAGCGTTTCGGGTCAGTGCTGGCGACAATTTCGGGAGTGGTCGCCGCTTTTTCCTTTTTTGACCATGGCCAACCCATAACGCCTCCCATAAGCCGTTGCAGGGCATGGACTGCCATGATGCCGTAATGTCGGCAATCGCGTGATTGTCACCGAACGATTTTTTTCCGCGCATCGTCCACTATCCTCGGTCATCACTCCACAACCCGACCGTCCGCAAACCACCCAACTCCGTCACCCCAGCGAAGGCTGGGGTCTCAGGCGGTGGCAGAAGAAGGTCAGCCGCCTCGCGCTATCCGTTTATGTCGCGTTCGCCTGCTTGAGATGCCAGCCTTCGCTGGCATGACGGGATAAGGGGCATTGCGCACCCACCCATCCTCGCCATTCAACGGGCGTCGAGCTTGTCTGCGCGCAGCTTAGCGTGGTTTCGCGATTTCGACGGCATAGATGGCGGGGCTGCCTGCGATATTGCTGCGATAGACCAGCCATTTGCCGTCGGGCGTGAAATGCTGGTTGGGTTCGAGCGTGTAGTCGTGGCTTGCAAGATCGACGAGCCGTTCCGTCTCCAGCGTGCCGGTGGCGATCAGCGTGTCGCCGTCCAGCGTGTTGCGGGCGCGGGGATTGTCGTCGGGGCGGGGGTGGAAGAGGCTGATATATTTGCCGTCATTGGCGCCGTCGCCGGAGAAGCTGCGGCCGTCGGGCGATGAGGCGAAATGATAGGAGCCCTGGCCGGGGCGGATCGCATACCAGCGGCGCGCGCCATTGGCGACATCATGGCCGGCGAGCCAGCGCATCCCCTGTGGCATGATGAGGTCATACCAGATGGTGCGGCCGTCGGGCGCCCAATATTCATGGCCGGCAATCTCGCCCTGCAGGATGCGCTGATGCACCTTGGTCCTGGCGCTGCCATCGGTGCGGATGGTCCAGATGCGGTCGACCTGCTGCCAGGGGCCTTCATGGCAATACATGAGCAGATCAGGATCGGTCGGCGAGAATTGGACATGGTTGAGCCAGTCCTTCGACGCGGTGATGCGGCGTTGCTGGCCGGTGGCGATGTCGATCGCGAAGATTTCCATCGGCACGCCGGCGGCGAGCCGGGCCTCCATCCATTTTTCCTTGGCGGCGGCGAAGGAGAGGGGGCGGCCCTGATCGTCGGTGCCGCTATAGCTGGGTGAACCAGTCTTGGGATCGCGCTTGCCCTGGGCGGCGATGGCAGGCGGCGGCGGGGCGAGTTCGCGATGGCCGGCAAGCAGCGTGTCGTCCGCATTGATGGATTCGATGCGGCCGCCCGGCATTTCGGCAATGCGGCGGCGCTTGCCGCTGTCGAGATCGACCGACCAGACAATGAAGGGCGGCTCGCCCTCGCTGCTGCCGGTCGGGTTGGTGGTATAATAAGCGACATTGGCGCGGTGGCCGACGAACAGCAGCCGGTCGACCTTTTCCTTCAGCACCAGCCGGGTGCTCCAGTTGCTGGTGTCGGCGACGCGAATCCCCTCCGGCGTCAGATAGACCATGCGCTTTCCGTCGGGGGTAAAGGGATTATAGTTGAAATAGAGGCCATAATTGCCCGGCCGGTCATCGACGCGGACGATGCGATGGCCGGTGGTCGGGTCGGTCCAACTGGCGGGGGAAGCGGCGGGTGCGGGCGCTTGCGCTGCGACGAGCAGGGGAAGGGCCAGTCCGATCATTGCCTGCCTCAACCGCATCCCATCCTCCCAGTTCAAGTTCAATTTGCGGGATTGGATACCGCATATCGGGAATTTGGCAAGGAGGCTGTGATGCGGGCACGCCGCATGCTTGCCGGGCCAAGTCTTTGACAGAGGAGGGCAATAAGGCGCGGGCTTCTGAAATATTCGTGAAATGACGGGGCAAAATCGGGTGGCCACAGACGGGGCGGAGATTTTCCACCCAGATGAAAGGCCATGACATGACTTATCCCTCGCTCCTGACCCTGGGCGCCGCCGCGCTGATGGCGACGCTCGGCGCGCCGGCCATGGCGCAGGCGCCGCATCATGGCGCGAGCCAGCCGGTGAGCAGCAAGGCGCCGGCCAAGAAGCCTGCCCCGGTAAAGGCCCAACCGGCCAAAGCCCAGCCCAGCCAGGGCCGGTCGACCGGCGCGGCGCACCAGAAGGCCTGCCGCAATCGCTACAAGAGCTATGACGCCAGGCTGGACAGCTATCTCTATCGCGGCAAGCGGGTGCGCTGCACGCTCTGATCGCGATCGACGCGGGGCGGTGCCGGGGGACGGCGCCGCCCCGTTCCTGTTTTCATGAAGAAGGACGAGGCGCGATGCGCAAGATGATGATCGGGGCGGCGCTGCTGCTCTGTTCGGCGCCGTTGCTGGCCCAGGGCGGCATGGGTGGCGGCATGGGCGGCGGCGGCATGGGTGGTGGCATGGGCGGTGGCCCGCCCGGCGGCGGCGGCCCTCCCGGTGGCGGCGAAGGCCGGCCGCAAAAGCCGCGCGAGATGAAGCCGATCAAACGCAGCCAGATCGACAAGATCGTGACCGCCATGTTTGCCGAAGCAGACAGCAATCGCGACGGCATCGTGACGATCGACGAATTGCGGCTGGTGGTGCAGGCGCGGCGCGAAGCGATCATCCGTACCCGCTTCGAGGCGATCGACAGCAATCATGACGGCACGCTGAGTCTGGCCGAGTTTCAGGCCTGGCAGAGCAGTATGGGATCGGTCGCCTTGTCGGAAACGGGCGCGATGGGCGATCAGGGCGGGCCGGTGGCCGAGGCGATCATGCCCAAGCTGGGGGACGACCCCGAGGACGCGATACTGGGCCGGCTGATCGAACCGCTCAATGCCAGCGCCATCGCCCAGGCCAACAGCAATTATGATGCCGGCGCATCGCTGGAGGAAGTGCTGGCGTTCGAACATGCCCGCTTCGATGCGGCGGACGCCGATCATGACGGCGTGCTGTCGGCCGAGGAGATGCGCAGCCTGATGCCGCGGCGTGGTCCTGGTGGAGGCCCCGGTGGCCCCGGCGGTCCGGGTGGACCGGGCGGCGCGGGCGGACCGCCGCCGCGCAACTGACGGGATTGATGCCGATGCCTTGCCTATCCTTGTCCTGCCGTCGGGCGGGCGGCGCCCTGCTGCTCGCCGGATGCAGCCTGTTCGCCCTATCGACGCCCGCTGCGGCGCAGAGCGTGGCGAGCGACGATATCGTCGTCACCGGGCAGGCGCCGCCGGGGGCGGTGATCGGCGATATTCCCGCGCAGAACCAGCTCGGCCGTGCCGACATCGATGCCTATGGCGTCGGCACGGTCAGCGAATTGCTGGACGAGATCGCGTCGCAGACCAGCAGCAACCAGGGGCGCAGCGATGACGGTCCGGTGGTGCTGGTCAATGGCAAGCGGATTTCGGGCGTCAACGAGGTCAGCGACCTGCCGACCGAGGCGATATTGCGGCTCGACATCCTGCCCGAGGAGGTCGCGCTCAAATATGGCTATGATGCGCAGCGCAAGGTGGTGAACATCATCCTGCACCGCCGCTTCCGATCGCAGGTCGCCAATGCGGGTGCTGGGATCGCGACGGCGGGGCAGGGCGAAAATCTGGCCGGCGATGTCGGCTATACCCGCATTCGCGACAATGACCGGGTGAGTGTGACGGCGCGGGCCAAATCCTCCGCCTCGCTGCTGGAAAGCGAGCGCGATGTGATCGTCGATCCGGAAGCTGCGGGCGATCCGACCGGGCGGGTCAGCGACGACCGCGCCTATCGCACCCTGTCGCCCGCGACCCGCAGCTATATGTTGAACGCGACGGTCGCACATCAGCTGAGCGAGACGGCGAACCTGTCCTGGAACGGGCGGGCGGACTACAAGACCAGCAAGGCGCTGAATGGCCTGCCCACCGGCAGCCTGACCGATGGCGACGAGACGGTCGACCGCATCCTGTCGCTCGATCCGCTGCATCAGGACACGCGCGCGCTGACGCTGAGCAGCGGCGTCAGCCTGAATGTCGACCTGTCCAAGACCTGGCGCATGTCGGTGATCGGCAGCTACAGCCATAGCGACACCCGGACCGACAGCGATCGCGGCTATGATCTGGACGAAGTGCAGGCGGCGCTGGACGCGGGCGATGTGGCGGCCGATGGCGTGCTGCCCGCGAGCCTGCTGGGGGGCATGGGCACGCAGAAGGCGCGCGCGTTGCAGGACACGGGCAGCGCCAGCCTGCTGGTCAATGGCAAGCTGTTCAAGCTGCCGGCCGGCAATGTCGGCATGAACCTGCGCCTGAGCGGCGACACGAGCCGCCTGCGATCGTCCAGCACGCTGGATGGGGTGATGTCGCAGCGGACCGCGAGCCGCACCAATGGCGACGCCCAGATCAGTTTCGACTTGCCGATCGCCAGCCGGCGCAATGGCTTTCTGCCGGTGCTGGGGACGCTGACCGCCAATATGAACGCGTCGGTGACGCAGGTTTCCGACTATGGCACGCTTGGCACGCTGGGCTATGGCCTGAGCTGGACGCCGCGCACCGGCATCACCATCATCGCGGCGGTCAATAATGACCGGACCGCGCCGACGCTGGACCAGCGCAACAGCCCGACCATCACGACCAGCAATGTGCGCGTCTATGACTATGTGCGCGGGCAGAGCGTGACGGTGACACAGGTGAGCGGCGGCAATCCGACGCTGACCGCCGACAATCGCCACCAGTTCAAGCTGGGCGCGACGGTGAAGCCGCTCACCAAGGTCAACCTGACCCTGTCGGCCAATTATGTGCACAGCGAGATGCGCGACGCGATCATCAGCCTGACCGGCGTGTCTTCCGCATTGGAGGCGGCCTTCCCCGATCGCTACAGCCGCGACGAGGAAGGGATGCTGACGCGGATCGACACACGGTCCGTCAATGTCGCGCGCGAGGAGGTGAAGCAGCTGCGCTGGGGCCTCAATTTCACGCAAATATTGCGCAAGCCCAAGCGGCCCGAGCCGCCGGCCGGCTTCGTGCCGCCATGGCGGCGGGCGGCGGCGCAGGGCGATGAGGCGCAGATGGCGGCGCCAAAGGCAGAGGGTGGCGATGCGCAGCCCGCAGAGGGCGCGCCCGGCGGTGGTCCCGATGCCGAGCAGGATGCGATCCTGGTCGACGGCCACCGGCCCGATGATGCGACGCCGATGGGGCCGCCCGGCGGCTTTGGCGGGCCGGATGGCTTCGGCCCGCCGCCTGGGCCTCCGCCCGATGGCATGGGGCCGCCCGATGGTCCGCCGCCCGGCGGTGGCCCTGGTGGTCCGGGCGGTCCCGGCGGGCCAGGTGGACGGGGCGGCTTCGGCCCGCCCGGCGGCGGTCCGTTCGGCGGCGGCAGCGATAATGGCGCGCGGCTGCAACTCTCGCTCTATCACAGCATCATGCTGCGCGACGCGGTGCTGTTGAGCGAAGGCGGTCCGTGGGTCGACCTGTTGAACGGCGGCACGCTGGGCGGCAGTCCGCAGCCGCGCCACAAGGTGCAGTTGAGCAGTGGCGTGATCGACAATGGCGTCGGCATCCGGCTGGACGGCAACTGGCAGAGCGCGTCGCATGTGACCGGCGACCAGGCGGCGGCGGGTGGCGACCTGCGTTTTGGCGAACTGGTGACGTTCGACCTGCGGCTGTTCGCCAACATGGCCAACCGGTTCCGCGGCCAGGACTGGGCGCGGGGCATGCGGGTGAGCTTCACCGTCGGCAACCTGCTCAACCGGCGGCAGAAGGTGACCGATGGCACGGGTGCCACGCCGGTTGCCTATCAGCCCGCCTATCTCGATCCCGAGGGGCGGACGCTGATGCTGTCAGTGCGGAAGATCTTCTGAACGGGAAAGGGGGCGGCCGATGGCAGGCTGCCCCTTCAACCTGATTGAAAATCCATCATAAAATGCGCATCTGGCGCGGATGAGCAAACTTTCTTTCCTTGCCCGGATAGGGGCGCCGATCGGCGTCCTGCTGGGGGCGCCCGCCGCTGCGCAGGAGGCGCCGGACTTTTTCGGCGCAGCGCTGTGCCAGCCGCCTTATTCGACCGACGGCGCGACCGCCCTGTATGAAGCCGCCGAAAAGGTCGCCAAAGCAGATACATCGATGCTGGGGGCGGCGATCTATACGCTGCCCACGCCGATCGAGCGGGACGGCTTTGTGGCGCGGGCGGTGGTCTTCGCCGGCATGTCGGTCGGCGTGCTGCTGGATGGCGAGGTCGCGGAGGCCGCGGCCGCCCGTTATGGGCTTGCCAGGGAAAAGAGCCGCCTGTTCGGCGCGTCGAGCCTGGGCTTTGCGCGGCAACTGGACGATGGGGCGCAGGGCATGCACGAGATGGGACTGATCTCCATCGTGGCGCGGCAGGGGCCGGCCCTGGCCGGGCGGACATTGCTGACCTGCGAGTTCGTGTCGCATGAGGATCGCAAGGCGCTGGACAGTCAGGAAGGCGATGCGCCCTGATATGAAAAGGGGCGCCCGGTTGTCCGGACGCCCCTCCTTCGTGACGGCTTTGCTATGGGATGCCGTGGATCAGGCTTAGGCCTTGTACACCTTGTCCACAGCCGCACAGAATTTCGTCATGTCTTCGGCCGAGCCGACGGTGACGCGCGAGACATTGGGCCAGATCGGCCAGTTGCGGCCGATCTGCACCTTTTCCGGCGAGGCGAGCAGGGCTGCCTGCATTTCCTTGGCCGGCTTCTTCCAGTTGACCATGAACATGTTGGCCTGGCTGCCGGGCTGGACTTCGATGCCCTTCTTGGTGAGCCAGGCGATGGTCTGGTCGCGGGCGGCGATCATCTCGTCGCGGCGCGCCTTGATGAGCGCGGCTTCGGGATAGACGGCGTTGCCGCAGGCCATGGCGGTGATCGACAGGCCGCCGGCCGACGGGCCGAACAGCATCAGGCGCTTCTGCACTTCGGGATCGGCGAAGGTGAGGCCGAGGCGGATGCCGGCCATGCCGAACAGCTTCGAGAAGGTCCGCATGACGATGATGTCCTTGCGGTTGCCGATCAGCGAAGCGGCGCTGGGTGCGTCCGAGAAGTGGATATAGGCTTCGTCGACTAGGAGCATGGCGTCGGCCGGCTTGTTGTCGAGCAGCCACTTGATGTCGGCGATCGGCGTGATCGTGCCGGTCGGGTTGTTGGGCGTGCAGATATAATAGAGGCCGGCGTTCGGGTTGGCGGCCAGCATCGCTTTCACGTCATGGCCCTTGCCGATGGCCTGGGGTGCCTTGGCGATCGGCGCCTTGAGGTAATCGGCGGTGCGCCAGGCGGATTCGAAGGTCGGGTCGGCGGTCACCAGGCCCTTGGTCGGCGAGCAATAGGCCGCCACGGTCGAGACCAGCGGGCCGCCCGAGCCGGGCCACAGCATCACCTGGGCTTCGGGAATGCCCTCCACCTTGGCGATGGTCGAGACCAGGTCGCCGCGATAATTGTCGGGATCATACCAGTTGCCGACGGCGCCGGCCTTGGCGATGGCGTCGACGCCCGAGGGGAAGGGGCCGGTCCAGCATTCGTTCGAGCCGATGCGCACCGCGCCCTTGATGCCGCGGGCGGCCTGCTGCTGCGCGAAGGCGGGCGCGGCCAGCATTTCGTGCATCGCGGCGCCGGCGCCGATCAGGGCGGCAACCTTGGCAAGCTGGCGGCGCGAATAGCCGCGCTCGATCAGGTCTTCCCGCGCTTCCTTGTCCAACATCATGGTCATGCCGATTGTCCCCTTGTTTTCCTGCGAAATGCCTTGGATTTCGTCTGGAGAAACGAAGGCGGAAACAATTTCCGCAATGCAAAAGGGGCTGCGGTACGCTTTATTTTGCGCGCCGCAGCCCCTTTTTCGTAAGGTCAGGTCAGATCAGGCTTTCCAGACCGCATCCACGGCCTTGCAGAAGGCGTCCATCTCGCTGGCCGAGCCGACCGAAATGCGCGAGACATTGGGCCAGATCGGCCAGTTGCGGCCGATCTGCACCTTCTGCGTCAGCAGGGCTGCCTGCATGTCCTTGGCGGGTTTGCCCCAGTCGACCATGAACATGTTCGCCATGCTGCCCGGCAGCACCTTGATCCCCTTCTTGGTCAGATGGGCGATCGCCTTGTCACGGTTGGCCGCCATTTCGGCCTGACGCGCCTTGATGAGATCGGCCTGGGCGACCGAGACGGTGCCGCAGGCAACGGCCGTCATCGGCAGCATGGCGGTGACCTGGCCACCGTCATAGCGCATCATCTTTTCCATCAGCGAAGGCGCGGCGAAGGTGAGGCCCAGGCGCATGCCGGCCATGCCGAACAGCTTCGAGAAGGTGCGCAGCACCAGCACGTCGTCGCGGGTGGCGGCGAGCTTGGCGGCGCGCGGCGTGTCGGTCCAGTGGATATAGGCTTCGTCGACGACCAGCACCGAATCCTTGGGCTTGTTGGCGGCCAGCCATTCGATGTCGGCGATCGGCGTGATCGTGCCGGTCGGGTTGTTGGGCGAGCAGATATAATAGACGCCGGCATTGGGATCCGCTGCCAGCATCGCCTTCACGTCATGGGCATTGTCCTTGGTCAGCGGCACCTTCGTCACCTTGGCGCCGAGCCAGGCGCCGGTGCGCCAGATCGCTTCATAGGTCGGGTCTGCGGTGACGATGCCCTTGGTTGGCGAGGCGAAGGCGACGGCGACGCGGCTCAGTGGATCGGACGAGCCGGGCCAGGCGACGATGCGGTCGGCCGGAATGCCCTCCACCTGCGCGACGGCGGCGAACAGCTTTTCATGCTCATTGTCGGGTTCGTAGCGATTGCCTTCGGTCACCAGCTTGAAGGCGGCTTCGGCGGCGACCGGGAAGGGGCCGGTCCAGCATTCGTTGGCGCCGATGCGGACCGCGCCTTCGACCGGCTTGGCGGCCTGCTGTGCGGCGGCACCGACGGTGCGCATCGCGACGGCGCCGGCGCCGAGCAGCGCGGTCACCTTGGCCAGCTGGCGGCGCGAATAGCCGCGGTCCAGAAGCTCCTGTTCAAACTCCGTTGGCGTGGTCGTTTCCATGGTCCCTGACTCCCAGACATGCTTGATGCTGCCTTTGTGGCGTTAGACGAATGTACAGCATGTATCCGCCACGCAAATGAGGAAGATGACCTAGCTTATCAGCGATGCGCAACAATCGTGCTTTTCTGCGGCATTCATCAACATATCGCGAGGAAAGCGCTTGGAAAGAAAGCCATCCATCTGTTAGCGATTTGCCATGCCCAGTACGCCCGCCGCCGCCGCCCGCCAGATCCTCGTCCGCCTGCAGGAGGTAATGGCGGCGCGCACCAGCGCGCAGGCCAAGCTGAACAAGGTGGTGGAGATCATCGGCGAATCGCTGTCGAGCGAGGTCTGTTCCATCTATCTGGTGCGCGAGGGCGTGCTGGAACTGTTCGCGACCCGCGGCCTGAAGCAGGAGGCGGTGCATGTCACCCGCATGGCCAAGGGCGAGGGGCTGGTCGGCCTGATCGCCACCAATGTCGAGCCGCTGAACCTGGACGAGGCCGCCGCCCATCCCGACTTTTCCTATCGCCCGGAAACCGGCGAGGAACTGTTCCACAGCTTTGCCGGCGTGCCGATCGTGCGGCGCGAGCGTGCGCTGGGCGTGCTGTGCGTGCAGCATGTCGAGCCGCGCAAATATGAAGAGGTCGAGATCGAGGCGCTGCAGACGGTCGCCATGGTGCTGTCCGAGCTGATCGCCAATGCCGAACTGGCCGACGACGGCCCGACCGATGCGCGGGTGCAGGAAACCGGGTCGAACATCATGACCGGCCTGCAACTGGTGATGGGCATGGCGCGGGGCCATGTCGTCTTCCACCAGCCGCGCGTCCATATCGAGCATACCGTCGCCGAGGATACGGAAGCCGAGCGGCAGCGGGTCATTTCCGCCTTTGCCAAGATGCGCGAACAGATCGACCGGATGACCGGGGCGGTCGAGTTCGGCATGGAGGGCGAGCATCAGGAGGTGCTCGAAACCTACAAGATGTTCGCCTATGACGAGGGCTGGATCCGCCGCATCAACGAGGCGATCGACAGCGGCCTGACCGCCGAGGCGGCGATCGAGCGGGTGCAGCAGCGCACCCGGATGCGGATGCGCCAGATCGACGATCCGTTGCTGCAGGACCGGATGCACGACCTGGAGGATATGGCCAACCGGTTGCTGCGCATCGTGTCCGGGCAATTGGGCACGGCGGCGCAGCTGGGGCTGCGGCAGGACGCCATCCTGATCGCGCGCAACCTGGGGCCGGCGGAACTGCTGGAATATGACCGGCGGCGGCTGAAGGGCGTGATCCTGGAGGAAGGGTCGCTGACCGCCCATGTCACGATTGTCGCCCGCGCCATGGGCGTGCCGGTGCTGGGCCGGGTGCGCGACATTCGCCACCGGGTCAATGAAGGCGACCTGATCCTGATGGATGTCGCCGAAAATGCGCTGCTGATCCGGCCGACGCCCGACATGGAGGAGGCGTTCGAGACCAAACTGCACATCACGCAGAAGCGGCGGGCGGAATTTGCCGCGCTGCGCGACCTGCCGTCGGTGACGCAGGATGGCGCGCGGATCGAGCTGATGGTCAATGCCGGCCTGCGCGAGGATGCGCAGGCGCTGGACATGGTCGGCGCCGACGGCATCGGCCTGTTCCGCACCGAATTCCAGTTCCTGGTGTCGGCGACGCTGCCGCAGCGCGAGAAGCAGCAGCGGCTCTACAAGGATGTGCTGGACGCGGCCGGCGACCGGCCCGTCATCTTCCGCACCGTCGACATCGGCGGTGACAAGGCGCTGCCCTACATGACGCGCGAGGATGACGAGCATGAGGATAATCCGGCGATGGGCTGGCGTGCGATCCGGCTGGCGCTGGACCGCGACGGCCTGATGAAGGCGCAGGCGCGCGCCTTGCTGGAGGCGAGCGCGGGCAAGGTACTGAACATCATGTTCCCGATGGTGTCGGAACCCTGGGAGTTCGAGGAGGCGCGCGCGCTGGTCGAGCATCAGCGGCAATGGCTGATCGGGCAGAAGAAGAAGCTGCCGGTGGCGGTGCGCTATGGCGCGATGCTGGAGGTGCCGGCGCTGGCCGAGGTGCTGGACCTGCTGCTGCCGCAGCTCGATTTCCTGTCGATCGGCACCAACGACCTGACCCAGTTCCTGTTCGCCGCCGACCGCGCCCATCCCAAGCTGGCGGAGCGCTATGACTGGCTGAGCCTGGCGATCCTGCGTTTCCTGGATCGGGTGGTGCGGATCTGCGAGATCTACAAGGTGCCGGTCGGCGTCTGTGGCGAAATGGGCGGACGCACGCTGGAAGCGATGGCGCTGATTGGCCTGGGTGTGCGGCGATTGTCGATCACGCCGGCGTCGGTCGGGCCGGTCAAGGCGATGATCCGCGCGATCGATGCGACTGAATTGCGGGCACTGATGCGCGACCTGCTGGATAGCGGGGCAGGCGATCTGCGCGCGCAACTGACCGTCTGGGCCGAGCAGCGGAACATCGAGCTGGCCTGAAAAGACACCGCCCCGGCGTTGACAAGCGCCGTCCCGCAATGAGACAAGGCCGCCAATCAAGGTCGCGGAGCAGCATGGCAGACGAACCCGAATTCGAACCCGTCGCGGACGACGCGACGGCAGCGCAGCCCAGCACCCCCGGCGCAAAGTTGCGCGCCGCGCGCGAGGCGCAGGGGCTGTCGGTGCAGGATATCGCCACCCGGACCCGCATCGCCCAGCGGCAGCTGGAGGCGATCGAGCGGGACGATTATGGCGCCTTGCCGGGCATTCCCTATGCGGTGGGTTTCGCCCGCGCCTATGCCCGCGCGATCGACCTGGACGAGGTGGCGATCGCCGCCGACGTGCGCAATGCCGTGCATAATTCCGACATCGGGGCGACCCGCTACGAAGCGTTCGAGCCAGCCGATCCGGCGCGGGTGCCGTCGCGCACCCTGGCCTGGACCGCGGCGGTGATCGGCATCATCGTGATTGCCGGCTTCACCATCTGGCGCACCCAGTTGCTGACCCCGCCGACCGGCGAGGAAATTGCCGAGCAGCAGGCGGCAAAGCCGGCCGCCGCGCCCAAGGCGGGTATGCAGGCGCCGATTGCGGCGCCCGTGACCGGGCCGGTCGTGTTCACCGCCAATGACGATGTGTGGATGCGCATCGTCGACGAGGCGGGCGAGCGGCTGAAGGACGGACTGCTGAAGAAGGGCGAGAGCTTCACTCTGCCGGCCGGCGCCCGCAATCCGACGATCCTGACGGGTCGTCCGCAGGCGCTGGACGTGACCGTGGGTGGCAAGACGATCCCGCCGCTGGGCGCGGCCGACCGCACCATCGCCGACGTTCCAGTCAGTGCCGAGGCGCTGCTGGCACGGGCCGCCGCTCCGGCAGGGGCTCCGGCGGGCGCTCCGGCACCGGCCGGCCAGCCGCCGCGCGCGCCGACGACGCCCGCAGGCGGGCAGGGGAGCGTGCCGACGCCGGCTTCGCCACCGCCGCCGACCGCCGCGCCGCAGCCCAGCGCGGGCAACTAATCCGTCCCATAGCCGGACAGGCAAGAGCGGGCTGCGCTTTATTGCGTGGCGCGTCCGCCTATGGTTAAAGGCGGAAAGATTTAGTCGGGGATCATCATGCGTTACGCCTTTCTCGCCACCACCGCCATCGCGCTGGCGGCCCCGCTGCTGTCGGCCGTGCCGGCCGCTGCCCAGCAGAATCCCACGGTCGAACTGCGGGTCGACCGGTTGGAAAAGGAAATGCGGGCGGTGCAGCGCAAGGTGTTCCCGGCCGGCACGCCGGTAGAGGCTGAAATCACCCGACCCCAGACGCCGACCATCGCGCCGGGCAGCCCGACGTCGAGCCCGGTGGCCGACCTGACCGCGCGGGTGGGGGCGCTGGAATCGCAGCTCGCCTCGATCACCGGCCAGGTCGAGGAAAACAGCTACAAGCTCAAGCAGTTGGAAGAGGCGTTCAACCGCTACAAGGCGGAAGCTGAAGCGCGGGCGGCAACGCCGGTCGAAGCCGGCCCGCCGGTGATGCGTCCGACGGTGTCGACGGATGCGCCCGCACCCAAGCCGGCCGCCGCCAAGCCGACGACCCCGCCCGCAAAGCCGGCGGCGGCGCCGGTGGCCAGCGATGCGCGCAAGACGGCGGTGGCGGCGATCGAGAAGCCGGATACCGGCGATGCGGCGGGTGATGCCTATAGCTATGGCTTCCGTCTGTGGGACGCGAAATTCTATCCCGAGGCGCAGGCGCAACTCAAGGCGACGGTCGACAAATATGGCGACGGGTCGGTCGGCAGCCGCGCCGCCAACCTGCTGGGTCGCGCCTATCTGGACGATGGCAAGCCGGCGCTGGCGTCGGTCGCCTTTTACGAAAATTACCAGAAGCGCCCGCGTGGCGAGCGCGCGCCCGACAGCCTGGCCTATCTGGGCGAGGCGCTAATCCAGCTGAAGAAGCCTGCGGATGCCTGCAAGGTCTATGCGGAGCTGGAACAGGTCTATGGTTCGACCCTGTCGAGCGGTCTGCGCGGCATGATGGACAAGGGCCGGACCAAGGCCAAGTGCAGCGTGTGAGCCGATAGACGTGCCGGAGCTGGCACCTTCCCATCGCCCCGATGCGCTGCGGCTGGCCGTGCGCGCGTTGGTGGACGGGGAGGAGATGGCCCGGTTCGGCATTGCGGTGTCGGGCGGGCCGGACAGCATGGCGCTGCTGGACCTGGCGGTGCAGGCCTGGCCCGGCCGGGTGGCGGCGGCGACGCTGGATCATGGATTGCGGGCTGAATCCGCGGCCGAGGCGGCGATGGTCGCGCGCTGGTGCGCGGAGCGGCGCGTCCCCCATGCGACGCTGGCGCCGGAGACGGAAGTGTCCGGCAATATCCAGGACTGGGCGCGGCGGCAGCGTTATGCCCAGCTAGAGGCTTGGCGGGCCGGCGCCGGGCTGGACTGGATATTGACCGGCCATCATGCCGACGACCAGCTGGAAACGCTGCTGATGCGGCTCAACCGGGGATCGGGGGTCGGCGGCCTGGCCGGGGTGCGGGCGCGGGCCGGCCGGGTGCTGCGGCCGTTGCTGACGGTGCGCAAGGCGCAGTTGCAGGCTCATGCCGACCAGGCCGGGCTACCCTATGTGCTGGACCCGTCCAATGCCGATCCGCGCTTCGACCGGGCGGCGCTGCGCAAGCGGCTGGATGGCGTCGACTGGATCGATGCCGAGGCGGCGGCGCGCAGCGCGGCGGCGCTGGCCGAGGCGGAAGCGGCGCTGATATGGACGGTGGCGGGGCTGGCGGCCACGCATATCCATCCATCGACCGATGCCTGGGTGCTGGACCGCACCGACCTGCCGCGAGAATTGTTGCGCCGCCTGCTGATCGAGATGCTCTGTTCCGCCGACCCAGAGATCGTGCTGCCGCGCGGCGAGGCGCTGGACCGGGCGATTGCCGCTGCGCGGGCGGGGCGGCAGGCGAGTCTGGGCGACTGGCTGCTGCGCGGTGGCGCGGTATGGACTCTGTCACCGGCACCCCCGCGACGCTAAGATTTCGGAAAAGTTCCACCGTCCGACGCAAGGTGCCAACGGCCGGTCGCTTTTGGGCGGCATGCTGACCGGTTCTTAACCCATGGGCCGTTAACCACATGGCGTGACCAATAGCGGGATTTGTTCGGAATGATGGAATTTGCGGCGCTGACCTATGGCTTGCTGGTCAGCGTGATCCTCTCGGCCGTGAAGCGGAACCGGAAGCTGAACAAGGCGCATCCGCCGCTGCTTCTCTACATGGGCTATCTGCTGTGCGGCCTGTCCGCCGGCCTGGCGCTGGTGCTGGCCTATGTCGCGCTGTTCCAGCTGACCGGCAACTGACCATCTGACAATCGACAGGGCCGGAAATCGGCAGCGGACGGCGCGTCCAGCTTGCGCTTTGCCGGCCACACCCTATCTTGCGGGGTGAAAGAGAGTGATGATGAACGACGAAAAAGACCCACAGGGTAATCCCTGGATCAAGAGTGCGATGATTTGGGCAGGGGTCATCATCGCCCTGCTCCTGTTCGTTTCGCTGTTCGAGCGCCCGACCACCCAGGCCGGCAGCGCCATCGCCTATTCGGAATTCCGCGCCAAGGTGCAGGAAGGCCAGGTCAAGGATGTGGCGATCGCGCCCGACCGGATCACCGGCACCCTGTCGAGTGGCCAGGGTTTCAGCACGGTCCCGGTCAATGATCCCAAGCTGACCGACTTGCTGGACGATTATAATGTCAAATATTCTGGCCAGGCCGAACAGCAGCCCAGCTTCTGGCAGATCATGCTCTATCAGTCGCTGCCGTTCCTGCTGATCCTGGGCATCGCCTTCTTCGTGCTGCGCCAGATGCAGAAGGGCGGCGGCGCCGGTGGCGCGATGGGCTTTGGCAAGTCCAAGGCGAAGCTGCTGACCGAAAAGCATGGCAAGGTGACGTTCGATGACGTCGCCGGCATCGACGAAGCGCGCGAGGAGCTGCAGGAAATCGTCGAGTTCCTGAAGGATCCGAGCAAGTTTGCACGCCTGGGCGGCAAGATCCCCAAGGGCGCGCTGCTGGTCGGTTCGCCGGGCACCGGCAAGACGCTGCTGGCCCGCGCGATTGCGGGTGAAGCGGGCGTGCCCTTCTTCACCATTTCGGGTTCGGACTTTGTCGAGATGTTCGTCGGCGTCGGCGCGAGCCGCGTGCGCGACATGTTCGAGCAGGCCAAGAAGAATGCGCCGTGCATCGTCTTCATCGACGAAATCGACGCGGTCGGTCGCCATCGCGGCGCGGGCCTGGGCAATGGCAATGACGAGCGCGAGCAGACGCTGAACCAGCTGCTGGTCGAGATGGACGGCTTCGAGGCCAATGAGGGCATCATCATCGTCGCGGCGACCAACCGCCCCGACGTGCTGGACCCCGCGCTGCTGCGTCCGGGCCGGTTCGACCGTCAGGTCGTGGTGCCCCGCCCCGACATCGAGGGCCGCGAGAAGATTCTGGCCGTCCACATGAAGAAGGTGCCGCTGGCGCCCGACGTCAATCCGCGCACCATCGCGCGCGGCACGCCGGGCTTCTCGGGCGCCGACCTTGCCAATCTTGTCAATGAAGCCGCCCTGATGGCAGCCCGTCGCGGCAAGCGTCTGGTCGCCATGGACGAGTTCGAAGCGGCCAAGGACAAGGTCATGATGGGCAGCGAGCGCCGCTCGATGGTCATGACCGACGACGAGAAGAAGATGACCGCCTATCATGAGGCGGGTCATGCCATCGTCGCGGTCCATGAGCCGGCGTCCGACCCGATCCACAAGGCGACGATCATCCCGCGCGGCCGCGCGCTGGGCATGGTGATGCGCCTGCCGGAACGGGACAGCTACAGCTATCATCGTGACAAGATGCACGCGAACATGGCCGTGGCCATGGGCGGTCGCGTCGCCGAGGAAATTATCTTCGGTTACGACAAGGTGTCGTCGGGTGCGTCGGGCGATATCCAGTACGCCACCAAGCTGGCGCGCGACATGGTCACCCAGTGGGGCATGTCCGACAAGCTGGGCCCTCTGCAATATGAGGAGCAGCAGGGCGAGACCTTCCTGGGCTATTCGCAGAGCCAGCGCGTCCATATGTCGGACGAGACGGCGAAGCTGATCGACAAGGAAATTCGTGGTCTGGTGGAGCAGGGCTATGCCCGTGCGCAGGAATTGCTGAAGGGCCATGAGGACCAACTGCACCTGCTGGCCAACGCCATGCTGGAATATGAGACGCTTTCCGGCGAGGAGATCAAGGCGCTGCTGGAAAAGGGCGAGATCACCCGCGACGATGGCACCACGATCAAGCCGTCGGTGATCCCGGCGGCGGGCTCGTCCATCCCCAAGACGCGCAAGCGCAAGGGGCCGTTCGGCGATCCGACCCCCGCTGGCGCGTAATCGCCGAGCAGGCAGTGGAATGAAAAAGGGGCGCGGCCATGATGGTCGCGCCCCTTTTTCGTTTCCGCTGCCTTTGCGTTTCGGACCATTGCGTTGCGTGCGCGAGCGGATCAGAAGCGGGGCCGGACACCATCAATTTTGGGGAAATATCTTGGCCCATTCCCGCCGTGACGCGATGTTTCTGGGGCTGGCTTCGACGGCGGGGCTGGCGATGCCGGGGCTGGGCGAGGCGAGGGCGTCGGATAGCTGTGCCTCTGCGCCGGCCTGGCGCCATGGCGCTGAGGGCGAGCGGCTGGCGGACCTTGGCAATGGCCGCTTTGTGAACCCGGTGCTGTCGGGGGATCGGCCCGATCCCAACATATTGAAGGATGGCGACGACTATTGGGCGACCTTTTCGTCCTTCGACTATTTCCCGGCGGTCGTGATCTGGCATTCGCGCGATCTGGTCAACTGGCGGCCGGTGGGACCGGCGCTGACCGCGCCGCTGGGTTCGGTCTGGGCGCTGGACATCGCCAAGCATGAAGGCCGCTATTTCATCTATATTCCGGTGTTCAATCCGACCGATCCCAGCTTTTCGGCGGGGCGGGCCATCCCCTGCAAGATCTTCGTCGTCCATGCCGACCGGATGGAAGGGCCATGGAGTGCCCCCGTCGACATGGACATCAAGGGCTATATCGACCCCGGCCATGCGGTGGGCGAGGACGGTAAACGCTATCTGTTCCTGAATGGCGGCGCGCGGGTGCGGATCAGCGAAGACGGGCTGCGCCGGGACGGTCCGATCGAGCAGGTCTATGAGGGGTGGCCGATCCCCGACGACTGGATCATCGAGGCGCTCGCGCTGGAAGGCCCCAAGGTGCTGCGCCGGGATGGCTGGTTCTACCTGTTTTCGGGGCAGGGCGGGACGGCCGGGCCGCCGACCAGCCATATGGTGATTGTCGCCCGGTCCCGATCGATCAACGGACCGTGGGAAAATTGTCCGCATAACCCGATCGTGCGGACGGCGCGGGCGGGCGAACCCTGGTGGTCGCGTGGCCATGGCACGGCGGTGGAAGGGCCGGCGGGCGATTGGTGGCTCGCCTATCATGGCTATGAAAATGGCTATCGCACGCTGGGACGGCAGATGCTGCTGGAGCCGTTCGTCTGGGACGCGGATGGCTGGCCGCGCATGACCGGTGGCGATCTGTCAGCGGCGCTGCCCATGCCGACGGCCAGGCGCGCGGGCGGATCGGGGCTTGCGCTGTCCGGCCCGTTCAGGACGAGCGACATGGGGAGCCGGCTGGCCTTCTTTGCGCCGCAGAAGGATTATCTCGATCGTGCCGCTTTCAGGGATGGAGCGCTGGTGCTGAAGGCGCAGGGCAAGGGGCCGGCGGAGTCATCGCCCTTGGCCTTCATCGCCGGGGATTGTTCCTATGAGGTGAGCGTCGATGTCGAACTGGAGGGCGGCGCTCAGGCGGGTCTGCTGCTCTTCTACAATCCTCAATATTTTGTCGGCCTGGGGTCGGATGTGGGCGCGCTGCACAATTACAAGGTCGGGCGCGAGCAGGGCTATCCGCCGCCCGGACCGGCGGAAGGCGGCCGTTTTTCGCTGCGGGTCGTGAATGACGACAATGTCGCGAGCTTCCATATTCGCGGCGCTGGCAAGGCATGGCGCAAGATCATTTCCTATGAAGTGTCGAGCTATCATCATAATCTGGCGGACGGCTTCCTGAGCCTGCGCCCGGCGCTGTTCGTATCGGGAGCCGGGCAGGCGCGCTTTTCCAATCTGCTCTATCGCGGGCGGGGCAGCCAGGGGGTGTAGCGACTGGTTGAACGCCAAGATCGGGATCGCAAGAAAGGCGGCAAGAAAATCCCCAAGGGGTCTGGCCGTTTTGCGGGTTAATGGTTACATGGGCCGCCACGAATCCCCAGCGGTCCGGTTCCCCTCCGCCCGACCCGCGCAGCAGAAAGTGGCTTTCACATGGACATCCGCCTTGGCCTCACCTTTGACGACGTGCTGTTGCAGCCCGCCGAATCCGATGTGCTGCCCAGCCAGGCGGACACGTCCACCTATGTGACCAAGGCGATCAAGCTGAACATTCCGATCCTGTCGTCGGCGATGGACACGGTGACCGAGGCCGACATGGCGATCGTCATGGCGCAGCTGGGCGGTATCGGCGTGCTGCACCGCAACCTGACGGTCGAGGAGCAGGCCGATGCGGTCCGTGCGGTCAAGCGCTTCGAAAGCGGCATGGTCGTCAATCCCATCACCATCCTGCCGACTGCCACGCTGGCCGACGCGCAGATGCTGATGCAGCGCCACAGGATCAGCGGCATTCCCGTCGTCGAGGCGAACGGCAAGCTGGTCGGCATCCTGACCCATCGCGATACCCGCTTTGCCGAAAATCCCGGCCAGCCGGTCAGCGAGCTGATGACCAAGGACAATCTGGCGACGGTCAAGGCCGGCGTCGGCCAGGATGAGGCGATGCGCCTGCTGCATGCCCGCCGGATCGAGAAGCTGCTGGTGGTGGACGATAATTATCACTGCGTGGGCCTGATCACCGTCAAGGATATCGAGAAGGCCGTCACCTATCCGCAGGCGACCAAGGATGCGTCGGGCCGGCTGCGCGTCGCCGCCGCATCGACCGTGGGCGACAAGGGGCTGGAGCGCAGCAAGGCGCTGATCGACGCGGAATGCGACCTGATCGTCATCGATACCGCCCATGGCCACAGCAAGCAGGTCGCGGTCGCGGTCGAAGCGGTCAAGAAACTGTCCAACCATGTCCAGGTCGTGGCCGGCAATGTCGCCACCGCCGAAGCGACCAAGGCGCTGATCGACGCCGGCGCGGACTGCGTGAAGGTCGGCATCGGCCCCGGCTCCATCTGCACCACCCGCGTCGTCGCCGGCGTGGGCGTGCCGCAGCTGACCGCCGTCATGGATTCGGCCAATGAGGCGCACAAGCATGGCGTGCCGGTGATCGCCGATGGTGGCCTGCGCACCTCGGGCGACGTCGCCAAGGCGCTGGCCGCGGGCGCCGGCTGCGTCATGGTGGGCTCGCTGCTGGCGGGCACCGCCGAAGCGCCGGGCGAAACCTTCCTGTATCAGGGCCGCGCCTATAAGAGCTATCGCGGCATGGGCAGCGTCGGCGCGATGGCGCGCGGCAGCGCCGACCGCTATTTCCAGGCCGACATCAAGGACCAGATGAAGCTGGTGCCCGAGGGCATTGAAGGCCAGGTGCCGTTCAAGGGCCCGGCCAAGGATGTCATCCACCAGCTGGTCGGCGGCGTGAAGGCGGCGATGGGCTATACCGGCAGCCGCACCATCAAGGATCTGCAGGAACGCGCCCGCTTCGTCCAGATCACCAATGCCGGCCTGTCGGAAAGCCATGTCCACGACGTGACGATCACGCGTGAGGCCCCCAACTATCCGACGCGCTAACCCATTTCATTCCCCTCCCTTTCAAGGGAGGGGTAGGGGTGGGTAGCGAGCGGAGCGAGCCTCCTGCGGAGGCTACCCACCCTCAAGCCCCTCCCTGGAAGGGAGGGGGGAAGGTATAAATGACTCCATCCGCCCGTATCCAAGCCGCGATCGACCTGCTGGACGCGATCATTGCCGCTGCCCGTGATGGCGGACCGGCGGCGGACACGCTGATCGCACGCTATTTCAAGGAACGGCGCTATGCCGGGTCGCGCGACCGCCGGGCGGTTCGCGACCATGTCTATGACGCGATCCGCCGCGTCGCCGATCGGCCCGAAACCGGCCGCGCGGCGATGATCGGCCTGGTCGAGGCGCAGCCCGAGCTGGCCGCGCTGTTCGACGGATCGGCCCATGCGCCGCTGCCGATCGAGCCGGGTGAAACGGGCGCGGCGGCCGGTGCCGTGCCGGGATGGTTGCAGCCCTTGCTGGCCGCGCCGGTGGAGCAGGATACGCTGCTGGGCCGTGCGCCGGTGGACCTGCGCGTCAACCGGCTGAAGGCGACGCCCGCGCAAGTGGCGCCCGAATTGCCGGACGCGACGCCGATTGTCGGTATCCCCGACGCGCTGCGCCTGCCCGAAGGCTATCCGGTCGAACAGAGCGAAGCGTGGAAGCGCGGCGCGGTCGAGGTGCAGGATGCCGGTAGCCAGCTGATTTCTGCGGCATGCGGGGCGCAGGCCGGGCAGACGGTGATCGACCTGTGTGCGGGGGCGGGCGGCAAGACGCTGGCGCTCGCCGCGGCGATGGGCGGCAAGGGCCGGCTGATCGCCGCCGACACGATCCGCAACCGGATCGACCGGCTGGCGCCGCGTGCCGAGCGGGCGGGCGTGACCTGTATCGAGAGGCTGCTGCTGGACCAGGGGCATGAGGCGCGCGCGCTGGCGCCGCTGGCGGGACAGGCGGACATCGTGCTGGTCGACGCGCCCTGTTCGGGCACGGGCACCTGGCGCCGCAATCCCGAGGCACGCTGGCGCTTGACCCAGGCGCGGCTCGACCGGCTGGTGTCGGAACAGGCCCGGATCCTGGATTTCGCAGCGCCCTTGCTGGCGCCCGGCGGTCTGTTGGTCTATGCTACCTGCGCATTGACCGACAGAGAGGGGCGGGATCAGGTGGATGCGTTTCTGGCGCGTCAGGCCGGCTGGAGTGCCGAGCCGATCGAAGCGGATATGGGCCGCGCCCATGGCCATGGGCTGCTGCTGACGCCCGGCCATGACGGCACCGATGGCTTCTACTTCGCCCGGCTGCGGAGGACCGCCTGAAACAGGCCATGGACAAGCGTGCGCAAAATAGCGACACTTGCCCTTCGGTCTGCGGGCCTGAGTCAATGCCTGAAACATGGCTGGAGATTTTGATGCGTTTCACCCCGGCCTCGATTGCCCTTGCCGTCCTTCTGACCACCGTTTCCAGCGTGGGCCTGACCCAGCGCCCCGATACCCAGATCGAACCGCGGTCGATCGAATGGCAGAAGGCGGGCGAGGCGGCGCGCAAGGCAGGTAATCTGACCGGTGCCACCGATGCGCTGGAAAGCGCGCTGGCGGTCGATCCGCGCAACCGCGCGGCCTATATCGAGCTGGCCGAAGTGGCGCGGGCGCAGGGGCTGCAGGGCAAGGCCATCCGCCTTTACAAGGAAGCGCTGCTGCTCGACCCGACGGACGTGACCGCGATCGCCGGCCAGGGCGAGGCGATGGTTGCCAAGGGCGCGATCGCCAAGGCCAAGGAAAATCTCGCCCAGGCGCAGAGCCTGTGCAAGGGCAGCTGCCCCGAGGTCGCGCAGCTCAATGCCGCGATCCAGAAGGGGCCGCCGGCAGTGGCGATGACCAGCAAGGAAGCGGTGCCCGGCGCCAAGGCCAACAGCACCGATAATCCGTAATCTATCCGGCTTTCGCCGGTTCGATCGATTTTTCGTAGAAGCGCGTGTCGACCGCCATCCTGGGGAAGGCGGGCGGCAGGTCGTCGGCGTCGACCAGGGCGAAGCCATTTTTCTCGTAGAAGCGGTGTGCCGCCAGGAAACGGGCGGTGGTGCCGAGATAGATTTGGGCCAGGCTGCGGTCGGCCGCCGCGTCGAGCAGATGGTCTAGCAGCGCTTGGGCAACACCAGCGGCGCGGCCGCGATGGCTGGACGCCACGAACATCTTGCGCAGCGCGCCCTGACCCTGGCCGATATCCTTGAGCGCGATCGTGCCGATGATCCGGCCGTCCTCCTCCGCAACCCAGAAGCCGCCGGCGCCGGGCAGGTAGAAGCCCGCTATGTCGGTCAGGTCCGGCTGGTCCGCTGCGGTGATGGCGATGCCATATTCGTCGCGCTGGATGCCAAGGATCAGGTCGAGAATGCCAGGCTGGTCGGCGGGGGCAAAGGGGCGGATCAGGGGCAAGGGGCTGGGCTTCCTGGCAGCGGTTCGGAATGATCGACGCGGACCGAAACGAACGACCGCGCCGAAAGCCGCCGGTCAGTTGCTGGCGTTGGCGGCCGGTGCGGGCGTGGCCGTGGCGCTCGCGCCCTCCGGAGTCTGGCCCTCCGGCGTCTGGGCCTTGGGCGCGAAGATGCGCAGGCTGTCGAGCAGGGCCTGCGCGATCGGCTGATATTGTTCGCTCAGCATCTCGGGATAAACGAAGGTGGCGGTGACGATCGCGCCGTCAGGCTGTTTCAGCAGGCGCAGCGCGACATTATTGCCTTCGCCGTCATTGGCGGTGCCGCGATATTCATTCTCGCCGATGAAATCGCCATCCACGCCCTCGGCGCCGTCGGACAGCGCCTCGACGATCTGCTGCAGCGTCTGGTCATTGTCATTCTTCTGCCAGAAGACGCGGACGTCGGCCCCCGCGCCGGGATCCTGATAGACGACGCCATCGGCATTGCTGGCTTCGCCATCCTTCATCCAGCCTTCGGGCATGGTGACGGAATAGCCATGGTCGATATTCACATAGTTGCGGCTGTCGCCGGCATCATCCTTCTGCGCGTTGGCCAGCGCATTGGCAGCGGCCGCATTGGCGGCGGCGGCCAGTTCCTCCTGGCTCGGCATGTCCGCGACCGGTTCGGCGCGGCCACAGGCGACCAGCAGCAGGAGGGGGGAGTAGGCGGCGAGGAGGGGCGCTTTCATGCCCCGTTCAAAAGCATAGGCGCGGGGATAATTCAACGCCGTAGCGGAACCCCCGCGACAATATGCCCCAGCCGCAGGGCGCCCGGTCCCGCGATCAGGCCGCGTTGTCGATGCCCAGTTCGGCGAGCTTGCGATAGAGGGTCGAACGGCCGATCCCCAGCCGGCGGGCGACTTCGGTCATGCGGCCGCGATAATGGCCGATGGCCAGGCGGATGACGTCGGCCTCGATCTCGGCGAGCTGGCGGACATGGCCGTCGCCTTCGAACAGGGTGATGCCGGCGGCTTCGCGCGGTGGCGTGGCGGCAGCGCGCTGGCGTGGACCGCTGGCGCCGCGGGACAGGATATGGGCGGCGACCTGCGGGAAGTCATGCGGGGTCAGCGCATCGCCCTCGCACAGCACGGCGGCGCGGAACAGGGCGTTCTGGAGCTGGCGGACATTGCCCGGCCAGTCATGCTGCATCAGCAGCGCCAGCGCATCGTCGGTGAGGCCCAGGCCCCGCAGGCCCGGCTGCGTCGCGATGCGGGCGAGGAGGTGGCGGCAGAGGGCGGGAATGTCGCCCATACGCTCCCGCAATGGGGGCACGGTCAACTGGACGACGTTGAGGCGATAATAGAGATCCTCGCGGAACCGGCCTGCCTCGATCTCGTCGCTGAGCTTCTTGTTGGTGGCGGCGATGACGCGTACATCGACATGGACGGGGCGGCGCGCGCCGATCGGCTGCACCTCGCCATCCTGAAGCACGCGCAGCAGCTTGACCTGCGCGTCGAGCGGCATTTCGCTGACTTCGTCGAGGAAGATGGTGCCCATGTCGGCCGACAGGAATTTGCCGACATGGCGGTCGAAGGCGCCGGTGAAGGCGCCGCGTTCATGACCGAACAGTTCTGATTCGACGAGGTTGGCGGGGATCGCGCCGCAATTGACGGTCACCATCGCCTGCTTGTGGCGCGGCGAGGCGGCATGGATGGCGCGGGCGACGACATCCTTGCCGACGCCGCTTTCGCCCTCGATCAGCACGGGCACGCGGGCGCGTGCGGCCTTGGCCGCGATGGCGAGGGCGGTGCGGAACTGGGGCGCCGCGCCGACGACATCCTCGAACGCCAGCGGGGCGCTGATCTTTTCGGTGAGCGGGCGCAGTTCACCGCGCACATTGCCCTCCAGCGTCGCGTTGAGCGCGGCGAGCAGCCGTTCGGGGGCGATCGGCTTGGAGAGGTAATCGGTGGCGCCGGCGCGCATCGCCTGGACCGCGACGGCGACGCTGTTATGCGCCGTGAGCACCAGGATCGGCAGGGCGGGGCGCTGCGCATGGATGTCGCCGATGAGGTCGGCCGGGTCGAAATCCGGGCTCCACTGGTCGATCAGGACCGCGTCGAGTTGCATGCCGTCCTGCGTGCCCAGCGTCGCCAGGGCGGTTTCGGCATCGCTGGCGAAGATGGTCCGCCATCCCGCGCGCGCGGCCAGCGCGGACACCAGCCGGCGCTGTGCCGGCTCGTCGTCGATCAACATCAGCAAGGGAACGCCTTCGCGAACCATCTGGACCCCTCTTGTGCAAACAGGAGGTCACTCTAGGCACCGGGGGTAAAAGCGCCCTTAACCTGTAAAGATTTTCTTGTGCCCCTACGGCTTGAGGGGGGTGGGGGGACAGGATAAGAGGTTGCACAACGATGTAATAACTAGGGGAACGGATATGGCTTCTGACGGGAACATCCAGAGCGCAACCCAGACCTATGAAGGGTTTGTCGGCTTCGTGAAGTGGGGCACCATTGCCTGCCTCATCGTCGCCGCGATTGTCGTGCTGCTGATCTCCAGCTGAGCCATGTCGACGCTATAGGAGGGGGATGCTGATATAATGAAAATTGCGATATTGAAGGAACAGGTTGCGGGCGAACGGCGCGTGGCCGGTACGCCCGAGACCGTGAAGAAATTCATCGCGCTGGGCGCAAGCGTGGCCGTCGAGGCTGGCGCTGGCGCGACGGCGTCGATTGCCGACGACGCCTATGCGGCGGTCGGTGCCAGCGTTGGCGATCGTGCCGCGACGCTGGCGGGTGCTGAGATCGTGCTGGGCGTGCAAGGCCCTGATCCGGCCAGCCTTGGCGGCGCTGCGGCGGGGGCGTGGATCGTCGCGGGCCTCAACCCGTTCGGCGAGCGGGCACGGGTCGATGCCTATGCCGCCGGTGGCTATGAGGCGCTGGCGATGGAATTCATGCCGCGCATCACCCGTGCGCAGTCGATGGATATCTTGTCATCCCAGTCGAACCTGTCGGGATACAAGGCGGTGCTGGACGCGGCGGCCGAATATGACCGCGCCTTCCCGATGATGATGACGGCGGCGGGCACCGTGTCGGCGGCCAAATGCTTCGTCATGGGCGTGGGCGTGGCCGGCCTTCAGGCGATCGCCACCGCGCGGCGCCTGGGCGCGCAGGTGAGCGCCACCGACGTGCGCGCCGCGACCAAGGAGCAGATCGAATCGCTCGGCGCCAAGGCGATCTTCGTGGAGAAGGTGGCCGGCATCGAGGGCGAGGGCACCGGTGGCTATGCCACGGAAATGTCGGACGAATATAAGGCGGCCCAGGCCGAGCTTGTGTCGTCGCACATCGCCAAGCAGGACATCGTCATCACCACGGCGCTGATCCCCGGCCGGCCCGCGCCGCGCCTGATCAGCGACGCGCAGATCGCATCGATGAAGCCGGGCAGCGTGATCGTCGACCTGGCCGTCGAGCAGGGCGGCAATGTCGAGGGCGCGGTCGCCGGCGAAGTGGTCGTGCGCCACGGCGTCAAGATCGTGGGCCATCGCAACGTGCCCAGCCGCCTGGCCGCCGACACCTCCGCCCTGTTCTCGCGCAACCTCTATAATTTCCTGTCCGCCTTCTGGGACAAGGACAAGAATGCGCCGGTGCTGGACGAGGAAATCGGCAATGCCATCCGCCTGACCCGGGGGGGCAAGGTCGTCAACGAACGACTGCTGGGCTGAACGACATATCGCTGCGCGCTTTCGGTCTCAGGCCGGGCGCGAATGGCGCAGACGCTTCGCGAGCGATGCTCCGGGGCGAACAGGGAGTAGGAACGATGGACTTCATTGCCATCCTGTCGATTTTCGTGCTGGCGTGCTTCGTCGGCTATTATGTGGTCTGGTCGGTGACGCCGGCGCTGCACACGCCGCTGATGGCGGTTACCAATGCCATTTCGTCGGTCATCATCGTCGGCGCGCTGGTCGCGTCGGCGGAGGCCGGTAGCCTGGCGGCCAAGCTGCTGGGGCTGGTCGCGGTGGTCTTTGCATCGGTCAACATCTTCGGCGGCTTTGCCGTGACCGAACGCATGCTGGCCATGTACAAGAAGAAGGAGCGCAAGTGATGCACGAGCTTGCGCCCGTCTCGCCTTTCGTTGCGCTGGCCTATCTGGTTTCCGGCGTCCTCTTCATCCTGGCGCTGCGCGGCCTGTCGAGCCCGTCGACCAGCCGTCGCGGCAACCGCATGGGCATGGTCGGCATGGCAATCGCCGTGGTCACGACCCTTTATACCCATGACGTGCTGAGCCTGCCCGAAATCCTGGGCGCCATCGCCATCGGCGGCGGCATCGGCTTCATCATCGCCCGTCGCATCGAGATGACGGCGATGCCGCAGCTGGTTGCGGCCTTCCACTCGCTGGTCGGCCTGGCCGCCGTGCTGGTCGGCGCGGCCGCCTATCTCAATCCCGGTGCGTTCGGCATTCTCGATCCGCTGACGAACGAGATCCACAATGCCAGCCGCATCGAGATGGGGCTGGGCGTCGCGATCGGTGCGATCACCTTCTCGGGGTCGGTCATCGCCTTCCTGAAACTGAACGGCAATATGTCGGGCAAGCCGATCATGCTGCCGGGCCGCCATGTCATCAATCTGGCGACGCTGGCGGCGATCCTGGGCCTGATCGCCTATTTCGTGACCGACCAGTCGCCCTGGATCTTCTGGACCGTGACGGCGCTGAGCTTCGTCATCGGTTTCCTGCTGATCATCCCGATCGGCGGGGCGGACATGCCGGTCGTGGTGTCGATGCTGAACAGCTATTCGGGCTGGGCCGCCGCCGCCATGGGCTTCACCCTGGGCAATACGGCGATGATCATCACCGGCGCGCTGGTGGGCAGTTCCGGCGCGATCCTGTCCTACATCATGTGCAAGGCGATGAACCGCAGCTTCATCAGCGTGATCGCCGGCGGCTTCGGCGCGGAAGCTGGCCCGTCGGGCGGCGGCGCGGTGGCGGTCGACCGTCCCTACAAGCGCGGCAGCGCCGAGGATGCGGCCTTCCTGATGAGCCAGGCGGACAATGTCATCATCGTGCCCGGATACGGCATGGCGGTCAGCCAGGCGCAGCATGCGCTGCGCGAAATGGCCGACCTGCTGAAGAAGGAAGGCGTGAACGTCAAATATGCGATCCACCCGGTCGCAGGGCGCATGCCCGGCCACATGAACGTGCTGCTGGCCGAAGCGAACGTCCCCTATGACGAGGTGTTCGAGCTGGAGGACATCAACAGCGAGTTCGGCCAGGCCGACGTCGCCTTCGTCATCGGTGCCAATGACGTGACCAATCCGGCCGCCAAGACCGACAAGACGTCGCCCATCTATGGCATGCCGATCCTGGACGTCGCCAACGCCAAGTCGGTGCTGTTCGTGAAGCGCTCCATGGGCGGGGCCGGCTATGCCGGCGTCGACAATGAGGTTTTCTACATGGACAACACGATGATGCTGCTGGCCGACGCCAAGAAGATGGTCGAGGAGATCGTCAAGGCGCTGGCCCACTAAAGTGACCCGATCCACCCGCGTCGGATCGCCCCGTCGACGGGGCGGGTGGATCGTCCTGACTTGTCGAAACCGGCATCTTTCGTAAAAGAAGGGGTGGGGCACTGACATGCCCGGCCCGCACGGGGCCGGACAGGCGCCCCCATATTGGGAGCGACATGCGTAAACTTGGTCTGATTGGTGGTCTCAGCTGGACGTCCACCGCCCGCTATTATGAGATCATCAACCAGGCGATCCACCGGGCCAAGGGTGGCCAGCACAGTGCGCGGCTGCTGATCGAAAGCCTGGATTTCGCGCAGGTTTCCGGTTGCATCACGCAGGAAGACTGGGATTGCGCATCGGGCCATCTGATCGGCGCGGCCCAGCGGCTGGAACAGGGCGGGGCGGAAGCGCTGCTGATCTGCGCCAATAGCATGCACCGCATCTATGACCGGATCCAGGCGAGCATCGCCATTCCCATCATCCACATCGCCGATGTCGTCGGCACGCGGATGAAGGCCGACCGGATCGATCGTGCCGCCCTGATCGGTACGCGCAACGTGATGACCGAAAAATATTATCGCCAGCGGCTGGTGTCGCATGGCGTGTCGCTGCTGCCGGCCGATGTCGCGCTGGCCGAGCGGATCGACCGGATCGTCTATGACGAACTGACCGTCGGCAAGATCAACCGCGATTCCGAGCGTTTCATGAAATCGGAACTGACCGACATCGCCAAGGAGGATGTGCAGGCCGTTGTGCTGGCCTGCACCGAACTGGAGATGATCGTCGACGTGAAGGCCAATGTGCTGCCGATCTACGACTGCACCGAAATCCATGCGATGGCGGGCGTCGACTTCATCCTGAGCGAATAGGGGTGAGCTGGCCGGGCGCGGTATCAGACCGCGCTCAGCCCCGCATCGGCCAGGCCGCGCCACAGATGGAGCGCCTGGACGCTTTCCTTGACGTCATGGACGCGCACCATCTGCGCGCCGAGTTGCGCCGCGCGGAAGGCGAGGGCGACCGAGCCACCGAGCCGGTCGGGCGCCGCTGCCTCGTTCGACAGGGCGCCGATCAGGCGCTTGCGGCTGCCGGCGAAGAGCAGCGGCACGCCCAGCCCCTGGAAGGTGGCGAGGCCATTCACCAGCGCCAGATTGTCGGCCAGGCTCTTGCCGAAGCCCAAACCCGGATCGACCATGATCTTCTCGCGCGCGATGCCCGCGTCGAGGCAGGCGGCGATGCGGGCATCGAGATAGTCGAACACGTCGGTGACGACATCGGCATAGCCGCTGGGATTGTCGTGCGGGTCGTCGCCGGCCGAAGGGGCGTGCATCAGGATCACCGGGCAACCGGCGCGGGCCGCGACCTCCAGGCTGCGGGGGTCATGTTCCAGCGCGCTGACATCGTTGATGACATGGGCGCCGGCGGCCAGCGCTGCCTCCATCACCGCCGCCTTGCGCGTGTCGACCGACATGGCGACGCCGGCGGCGGCCAGTTTCTCGATCACCGGCACGATCCGAGCGATCTCGTCGCCTTCCCACAGCTTGGGCGCCTTGGGCCGGGTGGATTCGCCGCCGACGTCGATCAGCGAGGCACCGGCCGCCGCCATGGCAAAGCCGGCATCGGCCGCCGCTTGCGGGTCGGTCATATGCTTGCCGCCGTCGGAGAAGCTGTCGGGCGTGATGTTGAGGATCGCCATCGCCTGCGGCGCGTCGAAGCGGATGACGCGATCGCCAAGGCTGAGCGGTGCGCGCTGGGCGGAGATGTTCGCGGCCAGTTGGCGGGCGCGCTCGGCCAGCGGGTCGGGCAGGGTGGCGGTGATCGTCTCGAACGCGGCGACCGGGATGGTTTCGCGGGCGATGCGGCGGCCGGCATGGCGCGCCGTCAGTTCATAGGCCTGGAACCAGATCAGGCCATTGCCCATCCGCGCCGCCGATCCGTCCGCCAGGCCGATCGGGCTCGGCACGAACCAGGTCGGCTTGAGGTAAAGCCGGGCGTCCGCGGGGATGGAGGAGAGGGTCATAAAGCTCCGTTTGCCCCGGACGGGTCGGGGCCATGTCTTGAAAGAACTATGGCTGCCTCAACCCGAACGAGGGACGGAAATCAAGGCTCGTTGGCGAGCAGATAGGTCTGGCGCAGCGTGTCGATCGGGTGGAGCTTGCCAGCCTTCTCGATATGCCAGAAGGTCCAGCCGTTGCAGCTGGGCGCGCCCTGAAGCGTGGCGCCCAGCTTGTGGATCGAACCGGTGTCGCTGCCCACGGCAAGCGAGCCGTCGGCGCGCACGGTGGCGCTCCAGCGGCGCTTGCTGTCCATCACCACCGAACCGGGCTGGAGATAGCCGGTCTCGACCAGCGTGCCGAAGGCGACCTTGGGCTGCTGGCGTGCGGTCTGCATGATGGCGAGCGCGGATTCATCGAGCGGCAGCGCCTCGGCAATGCGTTCCTCGGCAACCTCGATATAGTCGGGCTCGCGCTCGATGCCGATCCACTGGCGGCCCAGGCGCTTGGCGACGGCGCCAGTGGTGCCGGTGCCGAAGAAGGGATCGAGCACGATGTCGCCCGGCTTGGTGCAGGACAGCATCACGCGATAGAGCAGCGATTCCGGCTTCTGCGTCGGATGCGCCTTGGTGCCGTTGCGCTTCAGTCGCTCCTGGCCGCCGCAGATCGGCAGCACCCAGTCGGAGCGCATCTGCAACTCGTCATTGAGCGTCTTCATCGCCTTGTAGTTGAACGTGTATTTCGCGTCCTCGCCCTGGCTGGCCCAGATCAGCGTCTCATGCGCGTTGGTGAAGCGGGTGCCCTTGAAATTGGGCATCGGGTTGGCCTTGCGCCAGATGATGTCGTTGAGGATCCAGAATCCCTCATCCTGCAAGGCAGCGCCGACGCGGAAGATGTTGTGATAGCTGCCGATCACCCAGATCGTGCCATTGGGCTTGAGGATGCGGCGCGCCTGCGCCAGCCACGCCTTGGTGAAGCGGTCATAGCTGCTGAGCGTGTCGAACTTGTCCCAGTCATTGTCGACCGCATCGACGCGGCCGCCCTCGGGGCGGAACAGGTCGCCGCCGAGCTGAAGATTATAAGGCGGATCGGCAAAGATCATGTCGATGCAGCCGTCGGGCAGCTTGGCCATTTCCGCGATACAGTCACCGCGCAGCAGGCGGTTTGCCTCGATCGCCGGTGCCGGCGCGAGCGCAACCGCCTTCTTCCGCCGCGGTGCGACGCGTTCCATGACACCCATGTGTGCAACCCCCATATGTTTCGTCCATCAGCACTGAGTCCTCAGGAGTCTGCCGTCAAGGTCAGGGATTTAGCGCTCATCCCTGTCAGGATTGCGAGGATGGTGGAGAACGAAGCGGGTAGCCACAACATATTGAGTCAGGCGAGTCGCGGGAGACTCATCATCGGGTGGTGTGACTCAAAAGACTCAGCGGGAAGGCGGTTCGCACTTTTTTTAGTTAATGGCGCTGCCGAGTCGAAAATCATCCTTCGCTTGACCAACTCATAACCAGATGATTATGAAATTTACATGACGGAAGTGAAATTCAGAGGCGATCTTGGAGCGAACAGCGATTCACTCTTCAAGGCGCTGTCCGACGGCACGCGACGTGCCCTGCTGGAATATCTGGTGCGCGAAGGGGAGCAGAATGTCGTCGCGCTGACGGCCGTGGCCGGCGTGTCGCAACCGATGGTGTCGCGCCATATGGGCAAACTCAAGCGCGCCGGTCTGGTGACGGCCCGGCGGACGGGACGCGAAACCTGGTTTGCGGCGCGGACCAAGGGGCTGGGGCCGGTGGTGCAGTGGATGGCCATCTATGGCGCGCTCTGGTCGCAGCGCTTCACGCCGATGGAGCATGCCGGGGACTGAATGGGACTGTATCGACAGAGAAAGGGGCGCCAATGGCGCCCCTTTCGGTTTTCCAGGCTGTGCGCGCGATCAGCGCAGCGGCGTCCAGGTCTGGGTCTTGCAGAAGAAGGCAATGCAGCCCTGAACCTTGAGCGTGCCGTCGCCATTGCGGCTGACCTTGGACGTATAGCTCTTGCCGCTTTCCGGGTCGTAGATCGTGCCCTTCCAGATGTCGCCGGCATCGCTGAAGCCCGACAGCAGGGCAAGGCCGACCAGCGGCTTGGAGCGCAACGCCGGATCGGGGTTCTTGATGTCGGTCTGGGGGCGGCCGGGCGTGGGCTTCACGATCTTCTCGATCTTGCCGCAGATGCTCTTTCCGCACGGTGCGATCTGGACGATCGCCTTGCCATCGACGGTCGACCAGCGGCCGGTGATGGGCTGGGCCGCATAAGCGGGCAGGGCGGTGGTGAAGGCGGCCAGAGCGGCGATGGCGACGCGAGCGCCGGTCTTGATGGTCATGATGCGATCCTCTCCTTTTGGGTTGAGGGTGAGAATAAGGGAGGAAAATGCGGCGCGCCAGCGCTTCGCTTGCAGTTTACGGAAACGGAAAGAGGGGACGCTACGGCAGCGCCCCCTCCTTGCCGTGAAATTTTTTAGAAAGCCGTGCTGATCGAGCAGGCAGCCGGACCCAGGATGACGACGAACAGGGTCGGCAGGATGAAGAGAATCAGCGGCACGGTCATGATCGCGGGCAGGCGTGCGGCCTTTTCTTCCGCGCGCATCATGCGTTCATGGCGGAACTCGGCCGACAGAACGCGCAGCGCGGAGGCGAGCGGCGTGCCATATTTTTCGGTCTGGATCATGGTCGTGACCACGCCCTTGACCGCGTCGAGCTTCACGCGGGTCGCCAGATTCTCAAAGGCCATGCGCCGTTCGGTGAGGAAGCTGAGTTCGATCGCCGTCAGCTGGAACTCGTCACCCAGTTCCGGATAGGCGCGGCCCAGTTCGCGGGCAACGCGGCTGAAGGCGGCGTCGACGGTCAGGCCGGCCTCGGCGCAGATGACCAGCAGGTCGAGTGCGTCGGGCAGGCCCTTGCGGATCGCGGCGGATCGCTTGGCGATCTTGTTGTCGATGAAGATGTCGGGCGCCTTGTAGGCGAGCAGCAAGGCGCCGGCGAAGGCCATGAAGCGCTTGGCACCACCCCATTCGGGATAGATGCCGACGGCATAGAGCAGGATCGCGGCAGTGCCGCCGATCAGGATCGGCATGATCATGCGGCCGAAGATGACGGCGACCGCCCAGTCCTTGGAGCGGATGCCGGCCTGGGCCAGGCGGATCTGCGCGTCCTTGAGCTGGTCGTCCTGCAGCACCTTGAGGCTGGTCAGGAAGGACCGCATCTGGTCGGTCGTCTGGTTCTTGTTGACCAGCTTGGCGCGGCGCTTGGCGGTCGAGGCGGTGATGCCGGCCTTGAGCTGTTCACGGCGTTCGTTGAGCGCCTTGACCCGCTTGGCCATCGGATCGCGCACGGTCATCACGGCGTAGAGCGCGTAGAGGGTGGCAAGCGTGGCCAGCGCGGCAAGCAGCGTCCCGAAATCGGTCGCGGTCATGCCGAACAGGGTGCCGGTGGGGGTAGGGGCGTCCATATCTCTATCCGTTCCCCGTCAAATCTCGAAGTTGATCATCTGGGCCATGATGAAGGCGCCGATGCCCATCCAGCAGAAGCCGCCAATGCCGACGACCTGCATGGTCGAGAGCCCGAAAATGCCCGCCGGATCGGGGGTGAAGAAGGGGCTCATATAGTTGAAGTTGATGTAGCAGATCATGCCGAACACCAGGAAAGGCAGGACGCCGATGATATAGGCCGACGCCTTGGATTCCGACGACATGGCGCGGATCTTGAGCTTCATCTGGGCGCGCTGGCGCAGCACGGTGGCGAGGTTCTGCAGCGTTTCGGCGAGGTTGCCGCCGGTTTCGCGCTGGATCGCCAGGGTGATGACGAAGAACTGGAATTCCGGCGTGCCCAGGCGATCGGCAGTTTCCTGCAGCGCCTGGTCCATGCTCTTGCCGATCTTGATCCGTTCGGTGATCAGCTTGAATTCCTCGCCGACCGGGCCGGGGATTTCGCTCGACACGATGCCCAGCGTCTCGCCGACCGGCAGGCCCGAGCGCAGGCCGCGGGTCAGCAGTTCAAGCGCGTCGGGAAATTTCGTCGTGAACTGGTTGATGCGCTTCTTGATCAGCCGGCCAATCCAGAGATGCGGCAGGCCGAGCCCAGCGGCCAGCCCGACCATAAGGGCGAGCAGGAAGGGAAAGCCCCGCATCAGCAGGAACAGGGTGGTCAGCAGGAAGACCACCGCGCAGGACGTCATATATTGGCTGAGCGTCCATTTCTTGCCGGTCATGCGGATGCGCTTGGCCAGATTTTCCGGATTGGGAACCAGCGAAACCAGCATCTTGGCTTCGGTGCCGGTTGCCCGGTTGGAGATGGCCTTGCGCATGCGCGCTTCCATCATCGCCTCGGTGGAGTCGCTGTGGCGGCCACGGATCAGCGCGACCCGACGTTTCTGCGCCTTGTCGGGCGAGGGGCCGGCAAAGGCAACCACGACCAGGCCAAGCATGGTCGCGATCAGCACCAAGATCAGAAGGAAATTGCCGTCCATTGCTCGCCCGTTCCCCGTGCGTGAATATGCCTGTGCGCCGCCGCCCTAGGGCGGCCCGCGCGTCAGCCTTCCAGTGCCGTCGCCTTGTCCTTGCGGCGCGACGGGATCATGTTCTTGAAGTCGCCGATCTTGCCGAGCAGGGAATCGCCCTTCTTGGCTGCGGACTTGCCGCCCGCATTGTCGGCTTCATCGCCGGCCAGACCCATCACTTCGTCCAGCATCGCGGTGCAGGCGGCGCCAACCTTGCTGCCCTTGGCGGTTTCCGCCAGCGTCTTGCCGAGCTTGGCGGCCTGGGCGCCGATGCGCAGGTCGAAAGGTACGATGACATCGACCTTGCGTTCGATCGACTGTTCGAAATCCTTGCGGCTGATTTCCGGCGCGCCGGGATGAACGCGATTGGCGACCACCAGAACACGGGTCTGCGGCGCGTTGGACCGGAGCCAGGAGAGGATGCGGATCGAGTCCCGCGCCGCCGCCAGGCTGAGTTCCGTCACCACGACCGCCACGTTCACGTCGGTCATCAGGTGGGTATGCTGGATCAGCATGTTGCGTGGCAGGTCGATGACGCTGCATTCGAACGCCTGACGGAACTCCTCCAGCAACTGGTAGAAGGCGCCGCCATCGGTCATCATCGGCTGGTTGATCGGCGCTTCGGCCGACAGGATAGCCAGCATGTCGCTGGCGCGGACCATGGCGCGTTCGATGAACAGACCGTCGATGCGGCTGGGATTTTCGATCGCGTCGGTGAGGCCACGACCCGGCTCCAGGTCCATCGCCAGCGCATTGGTGCCGAAATGGATGTCGAGGTCGAGCAGCGCGGTCGGGCGCTTCTTCTTTTCGCTCAGCAACCAGGCGAGCGAGGTCGCCATGCTGGAGGCGCCGACGCCGCCGCGCGTGCCGATGACCGCGACGGTCATGTGCGGACGTTCCGGGCCTGCGTCACGCGGGGCGAGGAAGACGGCCTGCGCCTGCGCCAGCGCATCGCGCAGCTGGTCGGCGCCAAAGGGCTTGAGCAGATAATCCTGGATGCCGCTGGCGACCAGATCACGATAGAGGCGCACGTCATTGACCTGGCCCGCCGCGATCACGACCGTGCCAGGTTCGCAGACTTCCGCGAGGCTGTTGATGTCGTTCAGCGGATCGCCGCTTTCCGACATGTCGACGAACAGGATTTGCGGGCTGGCGGTGATCGACAGGCTCTGCACCGCGTTGCGCATGCCGCCCTTGTTCACCTTTTCCGGCGCCCAGCCCATTTCGGACGCGACCGCACGTAGCAGGTCGAAGCTGTGATCGTCGCAGACGAAGGCGTGGAAGGGGTCGCGCTGGCCCACGGAACCATGTTTCCAGGGTGCGTTCATCTTACTGGCCTCCGTTTGAGAGTTGCTTGAGCTCGCCAGCGCCGGTCGGTGCCTTGTCGCGATAGGTGGAAATGGCGCGGTTCGAGGTGGCTGTGCGCAATTCGCTGTCGCTGCTCTGGCCACGGACCAGATCTTCGGGGTCGGCGACCATCGCCGCGAGATTGCTGTTCATGGCGCAGCCGAAATTGGAAGAAGCGCCCAGGCTCATCGGCGACTCGGCCTTGTTCGACCAGTCGGGGCAGCCGGGAACCGACGCGGTGGTGCGGCGCACGACCAGCCGGACACTGCCTTCCGGCGCGGAGCCGGCCGCGGCTGAACTGTCCTGACCCAGCAGCATGCCATGGCGCGCGACGACATTGGCGATATCCTCGCCAAGATCGGGGCTGTAATAGCCCGCGTCGGTGACGATCGCGACCCGATCACCATAGCCAAGCTTGATCGTGGCAAACCAGTCATCGAGGCGCGCGGCTTCGGCGGGGGCAAGGCGCGCGCCGCCGGCCTGCACGTCGAAGGTGTAGCTGGTATAGCTGACCACCGGCTGGTGGACCGAGTCCACGCCGCGATTGGGGCTGTCGGTCGAGCAGGCCGCGAGCGGCAGCGCCAGCAGGGCAAGGGCGCCGAGGCGGACGAGGGTCTTGCGGGAGGTGGAAGTCATGTCTTTCGTCCTTCCGTCAGAAGCTGAAGCCGGGGGTCGCGCCGCCCGACTTGCCGGAGGAGCGGCTGTCTTCGCGGGCCGCAAGAGCGGGCGCGGCGATCGAGGCCTGCGGGCCGGGCGCGGGCGCGACGGGCGAGCCTGGCGCACGGGTCGGCATATTGGGCTGGGCGCCGCTGACGCCGTCATGCATCTGCTCCAGGAACAGGCCCTGGCCGACATTGGCATTGCGGAAGCCATCGGTCGGCAGGCGGATGTCGGACGCGTTGACCGGCTTCACCAGATAGGGGGTGACGACGATCACCAGTTCGGTTTCGCTGCGCTGGAAGCTGCGCGACTTGAACAGGCTGCCCAGGATCGGGACATTGCCCAGGCCCGGCACCTTGTTGATCGTGTTGCCGGTTTCATTGTTGAGCAGGCCCGCGATCATGAAACCCTGTCCCGAGCCCAGTTCCACCGTGGTTTCGGCGGTGCGGCTCTTGAGCGCGGGAACCGAGCTGTTCACACTGAAGTCGAGGCTCGACACGGTCGGCCGGACGCGCAGCGAGATGCGGCCATCGGCCAGCACCGTCGGGGTGAAGGCCAGTTGCACGCCATATTGCTTGAACTGGATGCTGTTGCCCGACGACGGGCCGTTATTGACCGTGTAGGGATATTCGCCACCGGCCAGGAAGCTGGCGGTTTCGCCCGACAAGGCGGTCAGGTTCGGCTGCGCCAGGGTGGTCGCGAGACCGCTGGTTTCTGCAAGGTCAAGTGCGCCGGCAATGTCCATGCCGAACAGCCGGGCAACGCCGCCGAGACTGTAGGAGCCATCGGTCGGATTGTTGAAGGTCCAGCTGTTGTTGGCGCTGTCATAGCTCGCGAAGTCGCGTGAGCCACCGCCGATATTGCCCGCGACCTTGCCGCCGCTGTTATCGGCACTGGCAAAGTTGGTGCCGATCTTGTGGCCGACATCCTTGCTGACTTCGGCGATCTTGACCTGCAGCATGACCTGAAGCGGGGTCGCCATCAGCAGGCGGCTGACCACCGTCGTTTCCTTGCCAACGAAGGCCTGGGTCAGACGTTCGGCTTCGGCCGCGTCTTCGGGCGCCTTGATCGTGCCGGTCAGCAGCACCATGCCGTTCATCTTGTTGACGGCGATATTGGCACCCGGCATCGCTAGGCGCAGCATGTCGTCGATGGTGGTCAGGTTGTTGCCGACCCGAACCGTGCCGGAAAACAGCACCTTGCCATTGCCGGCCGTCACGAAGACGGTGGTTTCACCCGGCTTCTTGGCGATCAGGTAAAGCTGGTTGTTCGAGCGGACATGGACATCGACGACATCGGGATTGGCGATGACGACATCCGACATCTTGGCCGGCAGGTTGACAACCTTGCTGCCACCGACCGACATCAGGATCGCATTGTCCTGATCGGCCGCAGGGGCGGCATTGAGGGCCGTGGTGGGCGCCGCGACGGCGGCCAGGGCCAGGCCGAGCGCGATCGCCGGGGCAGCGAGCGGACGAGCCGCCTTGTGCCGCGCGAGCATCTGGTAAGCGTTCATCTTACTTCCCCCCGACCGGAACTTCGGTCACATTGGTGCCGCGGGCGATGCGGACGGTCGGCCCCTTGAAGACGGCCGTGCCGACCGGTGCACCACCCGGAGCTGCCATCGCGGGCATGGCCGCATCAGGCTTGGCCGGGACGCTGCTGCGCTGGTAGCGCGACACGTCGGCGCCGGTCGAATAGGTGGAACCGCGATCGACCGGGCGCGCCGCGATCTTGGCAATGATCGACTTTTCCGAACCCGGATTGCTGCCATCGGGCAGGTCGACGTCGGAACCGGCAATGGCGGCGTCGAGATCCGATGCAGTATCGGCGATCGAGCGCAGCGACAGCGACAGCGAGCCGATGGTCTGCGACACGGCGAGCTTTTCGGCGATCTTGGGCGTCACTTCGACCGTGACGTTGGAATAGGTCTGGACGACGGGCTTGCCATCGGGGCCCATGGCGTCGGTCCGCTGGTCGGTGGCGAGCACGCGCAGGTTGCGCAGGATCGTTTCCGAAACCTTGAGCGGGGCGCCATCGCCGCCGCCCGAGACGGTCTGGGTCAGCACCAGGTCGATGCGGTCGCCAGGGAAGACGAAGCCGGCAACCGCATTCTGGGCCGAGACCGGCACCGTGACGGCGCGCATGCCGGGGCCGAGCGCGGCGGCCAGGAAGCCGCGGTCACCCGGACGGATGACGGCGCCCTGGGTCAGCGGCTGGCCAGCGGTGATCGCATTGCGCACGACGCTGCCTGCAAGCTTGAGCGGATCGGCCTGGCCCTTGAGATAATAGGCGGCCTCGATCAGATCCTTGGGCCAGGGCTGGAAGCGGAAGCTTTCCGCGTCCAGAATGGTCCCCACCGGCAGGGCCTTGGTCGCTACCAGAACATGCGGCTGGTCCGCCTCGTTCGGCATTGCGGCCGCGTTCACCTGCGGCGTAGATGAAGAACTCAGCATGCTGCGCGCAAGCAAGGCTGTAGTGACCGCTATGATTAGCGCCCCCACCAGCAGCACGATCTTCTTAGCATCCATGACGAAACTCGCCTTTCTCAAATGGGCGGCCTGCCCCCAGGGGCCCAATCATCACGCAAATTGGTTAAGATATCGTTCGCCAAGTAGCCAAAGGGCGGCGATCGATATGGCTACGCCGTAGGGTATTTCGGGTTGGCCCTGCTTCCGGCGGAGGCGGTGGTGGATCACCGTGACGATCGTCACGGCCCCGCCCAGAATCGCCATCAGCGTCAACAGGGTCAGCACCGCCTGCCACGGAAACCACAGCGCCAGCGCGCCCAGCAGCTTCACATCGCCCCCGCCCATCATGCCGAACGCGAACAGTGCGGCGAACAGGAAGAAGACCAGCAGGCCGACCAGCAACTGCACCGCCATGCCCGGCCAGAGCGGCAGGCCGCAGGCGATCCACCATAGTGGCGCCAGGGCGGCGACGCCCAGGTTCAGCCGGTTGGAGATGATGCGCGCGCGCAGATCCGTGATCGCGGCTGCGATCAGCAGAATGCCCAGTGCGGCGATCAGCGCCAGTCTGAAATATTCCCCCAACATGAGGGTCAGGCACTAGACCATATGGCTTACCAAACCGTAACCATGGCCCATGGATTCGCCGATCTTCCCGTCGCCCACCCTTGACCGTCGTGCCTGGCCGATGGGTGGCCAGATGGATTATTGGCAGGCCCCCGACGGCTGGCCGATCCGGCGCTATCGGCTGGGTGCTGGCGACCGTGGCCGGATGCTGATCCTCAACGGTCGCGGCGACATGATCGAGAAATATCTGGAGGTGATCCACCACTGGGCGCAGCGGGGCTGGGCGGTGACCAGCTTCGACTGGCGGGGGCAGGGCGGATCGGGCCGGCTGACCGATGATCCGCTGTGCGGCCATATCGACGGCTTCTCCCGGTGGATTGGTGATTTGCGCGCGCTTTCAAATGATTGGCGCGCGGAGGGCAGCGGTCCGACGGTGATGCTGGGGCACAGTATGGGCGGGCATATGCTGTTGCGGGCGCTGGCTGAAGGACTGCCCGAACCGGATGCGGCCGTGGCGGTGGCGCCGATGCTGGGGCTGCATACGGCGCCCCTGCCGCGCTGGCTGGCGGTGGCGATCGCCAATGTCATGTGTGCGATCGGCCAGGGCGAAAAGCGGGCCTGGACACAGAAGGAAGAGAGCGAGCGGCAGCGCCAGATGCGGCAGAAGCGGCTGACCCATGATCCCGATCGCTATGCCGATGAAATCTGGTGGCGGGACCATAGCCGGGACATCGCGCTGGGGCCACCGAGCTGGAACTGGGTACGGCTGGCGCTCGAGTCGACTCAGGCGCTGGAGGCGGGAAATGGGCCGGAGCGAATCGCGGTGCCGACCCTGGTCCTGGCCGCCTGTCGTGACCAGTTGGTATCGACGCCGGCCATCCGGCGGATCGCGGCGCGCTTGCCCGATGCCCGCCTGCATGTCTATGGGCGCGAGGCCGCGCATGAAATCCTGCGCGAGCTCGACCCGGTACGGCTCGACGCGCTGGGGCGGATCGACCGTTTCCTGGATGAGGTTGCCCGTTGAACAGACCCGATATCGTGATTGTCGGTGGCGGGATTGCGGGCGCCAGCCTGGGCGCGGCGCTGGCGGAAACGGCGCGGGTGCTGATCCTGGAGATGGAGGATAGCGCCGGCTATCATGCGACGGGGCGATCGGTCGCCTTCTGGGAAGAAACCTATGGCGGACCGGTGGTCCAGCCGCTGACCACGGCTTCGGGCGCGTTGCTGGAGTCGCCCGATCCCGATTTCTTCGATGGCTCCTTCCTGTCGCCGCGCCGCACGCTGCATATCGGCCGGGCGGGGGATGAGGGGCTGCGCGACGCGCTGCTGGCCGATTTTGCCGGGGCGGTCGAATTGCAGCCGGTGGCGCCGGCCAGTCTGGTGCCGGGGCTGCGGCCCGAATGGGTGCTGGGCGTGCTGGAACCGAGTTGCCGCGACATCGATGTCGCGGCGCTGCATCAGGCCTATCTGCGCCGGTTCCGCAAGCTGGGCGGCGAAATGCGGCTGGGGGCCAGGCTGGAGCGCGCCGAACGACAGGGCGATGGCTGGCGGATAGAGACCGGTGACGGGCCGATCGAATGCAGCCTGCTGGTCAATGCCGCCGGGGCTTGGGCGGATGATGTCGCTGTGGCTTGCGGTGTCGCGCCGGTCGGCATCACGCCCTATCGCCGGACGGTGGTGCAGTTGCGGCTGGAGGATATGCCCGCCGACGAGATGCCGCTGGTGATGGACATGCAGGGCGGCTTCTATTTCAAGCCCGAGGGGCAGGGGCGGATCTGGCTGACGCCGCATGACGAGGTCGCCTCGCCCCCCTGCGACGCTGCGCCCGAGGAGCTGGCGATCGCGCAGGCCATCGACCGGTTTCAGGCAGCGGTCGACTGGCGGATCGCGGCGGTCGAGCGCAAATGGGCGGGGCTGCGCAGCTTCGCGCCGGACCGGGTGCCGGTCTATGGCTTCGAGCCGGCGGTTGAGGGGTTCTTCTGGTTTGCCGGGCAGGGCGGTTTCGGCATCCAGACCGCCCCGGCGGCGGCGCTGCTGGGGGCCAGCCTGTTGACTGGCGGAGCCGTGCCGCAGGCGATTGCCAGCCTCGATATCGCTGCTTATGCTCCCGAACGGTTTCGATAGCGCAACCAGCAGGAGAGCATGATGGCGCACAAGTTCGTGATCGAGAAGAACAAGGCCGGCGAGTTCGTGGCCAAGTTCAAATATAATGCCGAGATCATCTTCTGGACCGAGGGCTACAGCTCCAAGGCGAGCGCGAAGAATGCGATCGAGTCGATCCTGAAGAACGGCCCCGGCGCGCCAATCGAAGAAGCCGAATAAGCTGCGCGGCGCGGCGCGGGGAGGGTGAACCTCCCCGTCCGTCCCTATTTGCGGAAGCTTTCCGCCGCGGCGCAGGCGAGGGCATCGGCCCGCTCATTTTCCGGGTGGCCGGCATGGCCCTTGACCCATTGCCATGTCAGCTTGTGTCGGGCGGCGGCCTTTACCAGTTCCTGCCAGATTTCGACATTCTTGACCGGCTTGTTGTCGGCCGTCTTCCAGCCGCGCTTCTGCCAGCCGAAAATCCATTTGGTTATGCCGTCCATGACATATTTGCTGTCGGTGTAGAGCGTTACCTGGCACGGCTTCTTGAGCGTGTTGAGCGCCTCGACCGCCGCCATCATCTCCATGCGGTTGTTGGTGGTCATCGCTTCGCCGCCGGAGATTTCCTTCTCCTGGTCGCCAAAGCGCAGCACCGCGCCCCAGCCCCCCGGACCAGGATTGCCCTTGCACGCGCCGTCGGTGAAAATCTGGACTTGGGGCAGGTCGCTCATGCGCCGAGCAGCTCCGCCGGGTCGGCCTTGGCGTAGAAATCCATGCGGCGCAGATAGGCGAGCGGGTCCTTGCGGGTCACCAGTGCATCGGCGGGCGTGTTGATCCAGTCATAGGCGCGGGTCAGCAGGAAACGCAGCGCCGCACCGCGGCACAGGATCGGGAAGGCAGCCCGTTCCGCATCGGTCAGGCCATGGGCGGCGGCATAGCCTGCGCCGATCGCGGCCGCGCGGTCGCCATACCAGGTGGCGCCGTCATTGCTGAAGCACCAGGCGCTGTGGGTGACGGCCAGGTCATAGGCGCGGATGTCGGTGCAGCTGAAATAGAAGTCGATGAGGCCGGTGACTTCATCGCCCAGCATCAGGACATTGTCCGGGAACAGGTCGGCGTGGATCACCGAACGCGGCAGATCGGCCGGCCAGTGGGCGTCGAGAAAGGCCAGTTCCTCCGCCACGCGGGCGCCAAGGCCCGGCGCGATCTGGTCGAAATCATCGCCGCACTTGGCGGCCAGCGCGTGCCAGCCATCCTTGTCGAGCGCATTGCGCCGCTCGCCGGCAAAACCTTGCGCCGCCTTGTGCAGTTCGCCCAGCGCCACGCCGCAGGCGCGCGCCTGGGCCGGGGTAGGTTCGGTCACGGAAATACCGGTCAGAAACTCGATCAGGCAGGCCGGGCGTCCGCCCAGTTGTTGCAGCCGCTTGCCATCGGTGTCGGCGATGAAGCGCGGCACCAGGCAGCCGCGCGCGCCCAGATGGTCGAGCAGGTCCATGAAGAAGGGCAGGTCCGCCTCATCCACCCGCTTTTCATAAAGGGTCAGGATATAGCGGTGGCCGCTTCCGTCATGGCCGGTGGTTTCGAGCAGATAATTGCTGTTTTCCACCCCTTCGGCGATGCCCTTGGCGGACACCAGTCGGCCGGCATCATAGCGGGTGAGGAAGGCGTCAATCTCTTCGGCGGGAACGTGCGTATAAACGGCCATGGGGGTTATGCGACCTCCAGTCCGCGCGGCAGCTTGAAGGAGATATTCTCCTGCGCGGTTTCAACCTGTTCCTCGGTCACGGCAAAGCGCTCGGCGATCCGCTCGACGACTTCGCGCACCAATATTTCGGGCGCGGAGGCGCCGGCGGTGAGGCCGAGCGTCGTCACGCCGTCCAGCCAGGCAAAGTCGATTTCCTCGGCGCGCTGGATCAGACGGGCGGGGGTGCCCTCGCGTTCGGCGACCTCGACCAGGCGCAGCGAGTTGGAGCTGTTGGGCGCGCCGATCACATAGACGGCGTCGCAGCGGGCGGCGATCGCCTTGACCGCCGTCTGGCGGTTCGACGTCGCGTAGCAGATATCCTCGCCCTTGGGCGCGATGATCGAGGGGAAGCGGCGCTCCAGCGTGGCGACGATCGCGGCGGTGTCGTCGACCGACAGGGTCGTCTGGGTCAGGAAAGCAAGGTTTTCGGCATCGGCCGGGGTCAGCGCTTCGGCATCCTCGACCGTTTCGATCAGCGTCATCGTCCCCTCGGGCACCTGGCCGAAGGTGCCGACCACCTCCGGATGGCCCTTGTGGCCGATGAACAGGATGTGGCGACCGGCGGTCACCATGCGTTCGGCCTGGCGATGCACCTTGCTGACCAGCGGGCAGGTGGCGTCGAGATAGTCGAGGCCGCGTTCCTCCGCCTTGGCCGGCACCGCCTTGGGCACGCCATGGGCGGAAAAGACCACCGGCACGCCGTCGGGCACCTGGTCCAGTTCCTCGACAAAGATCGCGCCCTTGGCCTTCAGGCTGTCGACCACGAACTTGTTGTGGACGATTTCATGGCGGACATAGACCGGCGCGCCATATTTCTCGATCGCGCGCTCGACGATGATGATGGCGCGGTCGACACCGGCGCAGAAGCCGCGCGGGGCAGCGATCAACAGGGTCATCGGCGGGCGAGGGGCGGGGCTCTGCGTCATGGGCGCGGCTTAGGGCAATGTCGCGCCCGAAGGAAGGGCCAACGCAAATCACCGCGCTTTGTGTTGCGTGGGCGGCGGGGGATGGATAAGGAAGCCGGACGCCTCTGTCCAAGGGGCATGCTGAGGAATTGCTGCCTGTGACATTGTCCCGAATTGCGTTGACCGGAATGCTCGCCCTTGCCCTTGCCGGCTGTTCTCGCCGGGGGGAAATCGACCCGACGGGCGGTATCGTCACGGTGCGTTCGGCTTGTCCGGTGGCTGCAATCCCGGCCTATACCGGTGACGTGACCCTGTTCAATCCGGCCCAGAGCCGCGATGCTTCCGCGATCGACGTGGTGGCGAACATCACCGATCTGCGCTCGACCTGTTCCGATGGCGCCCAGCTTTATACCCAGGCGACCTTCGTGGTGAATGCGCGTCGCAACGACGCCAGCGCCGCGCGCCAGGTGACCTTGCCCTATTTCTCGGCGATCGTGCGCGGCGGCAGCGCCGTTGTCGCCAAGCGGATCGGCCAGGTGACGCTGAACTTCGCGCCGGGCGAATATCGCGCGACCGCGACTGCCACGGCCGGCTCCTATGTCGACAAGGCATCGGCCACGCTGCCGCCGGAAATTCAGCAGAAGATCACGCAGAAGCGCAAGGCAGGCGACGCGGATGCCGCGATCGATCCCTTCGCCCAGCCGGACGTCAAGGCGGCGCTGCAGCGAACCAGCTTCGAGCTGCTCGTGGGTTTCAACCTGACCCAGGATCAGCTCAAATATAACGCGACCCGTTAAGCCCGTTGATTTGTTTCCGTTCGGGCTGAGCGAAGTCGAAGCCCGCCACTGAGCGAAGCGAAGTGCTTCACTCCGTTCAGCCTGGCCCTTCGACTTCGCTCAGGGCGAACGGAGTTGAAGGAAATGCCCGTGTCCCTTTACACCCGTTTCACTGCCCATCTCGATGCCGTGCTCGACGCGCTGGAGGCCGAAGGCACGCTGCCCGCCGGCCTCAACCGCAAGCCGGTGACGGTGGAGCCGCCGCGCGATCCCAGCCATGGCGACCTGGCCACCAACGCCGCGATGGTGCTGGCCAAGCCCGCCGGCACCAATCCGCGCGCGCTGGCCGATGCGATCGTGACCAAGCTGCAGGCGCTGGACGAGGTCGAAGCGGCCAGCATCGCCGGCCCCGGCTTCATCAACCTGACCCTGACCGACCCGACCTGGCGGGCGGAACTGGCGGCGATCCATGCCGAAGCCGCCGATTATGGCCGGTCCGATTTCGGCGCGGGCACGACCGTGAATGTCGAATATGTCTCGGCCAACCCCACCGGTCCCATGCATATGGGCCATTGCCGCGGCGCCGTGGTCGGCGACGCGCTCGCCACCCTGCTGGAATATGCCGGGCACAAGGTGATCCGCGAATATTATATCAATGATGCGGGCGGCCAGGTCGACGTGCTCGCCCGTTCCGCGCATGTCCGCTATCGCGAGGCACTGGGCGAGGATGTCGGCGCGATCCCCGAGGGGCTTTATCCGGGCGATTATCTGGTGCCGGTGGGGCAGGCGCTGGCCACCGAATATGGCGACAAGTTCGTCGGCGCGCCGGAAGGCGACTGGCTGGTTCTGTTCCGCACCTTTGCCGTGGCGAAGATGATGGACATGATCCGCAGCGATCTCGCGCTGCTGGGCATCCACCACGACATCTTCTCGTCGGAGGCCGAACTGCAGGCGGCGGGCAAGCCGGCCGAGGCCGAAGCCTGGCTGCGCGCCCATGACCTGGTCTATGACGGCGTGCTGGAAGCGCCAAAGGGCGAACTGCCCGACGATTGGGAGCCGGTGGAACTGCCGCTGTTCCGGTCTACCAAGTTCGGCGACGATCAGGATCGGCCGATCAAGAAGTCGAATGGCAGCTGGACCTATTTCGGTGCCGACATGGCCTATCATTTCCAGAAGGCGCAGAGCGCCGACCAGCTGATCGACATCTGGGGCGCTGACCATGCCGGCACGGTGAAGCGCATCCAGGCCGCGGTCGCCGCCCTGACCGAGGGCAAGGCGCGGTTCGACGTGAAGCTGATCCAGATGGTCCGCCTGCTGCGCGATGGCGAGCCGGTGAAGATGTCCAAGCGCGCCGGCAATTTCGTCACGCTGGCCGATGTCGTGCGCGAAGTGGGCAAGGATGTCGTCCGCTTCACCATGCTGACGCGCAAGGCCGATGCCCAGATGGACTTCGATTTCGCCAAGGTGGTGGAAGCCTCGAAGGACAATCCGGTCTTCTATGTGCAATATGCCCATGCCCGCATTTCCTCGCTCGGCCGCCGTGCGCAGGAGGCCGGGATCGACCTTCCCGCGCCCGACCTGTCCCTGCTTGGGACGGCGGAGCTGAACCTGGTGAAGCTTGCAGCGCAGTTCCCGCGCGTCGTCGAAGGATCGGCGCAGGCCCGCGAACCACATCGTATTGCCTTCTATCTCAATGACTTGGCTTCGGCATTCCATGGCTGGTGGAATATGGGCAATGATGATCCGCGCGCGCGCGTCGTGCTGGCGGACGATCCGGCCCTCACCTCGGCCCGGCTTTTCTTGAGCCGCGGAATCGGGCAGATCATCCGCAACGGCCTTGCCCTGATGGGCGTGGTCGCGCTGACCGAAATGCAGTGAGCCGAGCGGAGTTTCGATAATGGGTGACTATGCACGTGGGCGACTTGACCTCGATGACGAGGACCGGCTGCCCTGGCTGGAACCTGCGCTCGACGAGGCGGATGAGGAGCGGATTTCGCCCTTGCGCCTGCTGGGCCTCATCATCCTGGGGCTGGTGCTGATCGGCGCAGTGGTCGCGGGCATGTGGTGGCTGCAGAACCGCAACGGTGGTGGCGCGGGCGAGGGGCAACTGATCGCCGCGCCGCAGGGCGACTACAAGATCGCGGCCAAGGAGGCGGACGCCAAGAAGTTCCAGGGCGAAGGCGACGCCAGCTTCGCCGCGAGCGAGGGCGTGGCCCGCGATGGCCAGATCGACCCGAGCCGCGTGCCCGAAGCGCCGATCACCCCGACCGGCGCTGCCCCCGCAGGCACCAAGCCCGCTGTTCCGGCCAAGCCCGCGCAGAGCGTCACCGCCAAGGTCGAGGACGAGACCAGGGCCGCGCCCAAGGCGGCCACGCCCAAGGCGGCCGGCAGCGGCGTCATCCAGCTGGGCGCCTATGGCAGCGCGTCGGGCGCCAAGGATGCCTGGGGCCGCCTGTCGAAGCGCTTTGCCTATCTGGCGCCGCTTGCCATGTCGGTCGAGCCGGCCGAAGTGGGCGGCAGCACCGTCTATCGTCTGCGCGCCAGGGCCGGCGGGCAGGCGGGCACCGTCTGCGGCAAGCTGAAGGTCGCGGGCGAAAGCTGCATCATCGTCAATTGACCCAAACAGGGCGCGGGCGTCGACAGCCCGCGCCTTAATCATTAGCATCGGCGTCATGAAACCCGTCATCTTCGGCCTATCCGGCGAAACCCTGACCGCCGACGAGCGCGCCTTCTTTGCCGAGGCGCAGCCGGCCGGCTATATCTTGTTCAAGCGCAACATCGCCGATCGCGCGCAGTTGCGGGCGCTGACCGACGAACTGCGCGCGCTGCACGGGCGCGACGACCTGCTGATCATGATCGATCAGGAGGGCGGCCGGGTCGCGCGGATGCAGGCGCCGGTCTGGCCCAGCTTTCCTGCCGGCGCGGTGTTCGACCGCCTCTATGACATTGCGCCGTCCAGCGCGATCGCGGCGGCGCGGGCCAATGCGCGGGCTCTGGCGCTGATGCTGGCGGAGGTCGGCATCACGGTCGATGCGCTGCCGCTGCTGGACGTGCGGCAGGCGGGCGCAAGCGACATCATGGGCGACCGGACGCTGGGCGCCGAACCGATGCGCGTCGCGGCGCTTGGTCGCGCGGTGATCGAGGGGCTGGCCGACGGCAATGTCGTGGGCATCGTCAAGCATATGCCCGGTCATGGCCGGGCGCTGGTCGACAGCCATCTGGAACTGCCGGTCGTCCATGCCGGGACGGAGGAACTGGAAACCGACCTCGCGCCGTTCCGTGCGCTCAAGGATGCGCCGATGGGCATGACCGCCCATGTCGTCTACACCGCCTGGGATGCCGACCGGCCGGCCAGCCTGTCGCCGATCGTGATCGAGGAGATTATTCGCCAGCGTATCGGCTTTGATGGGCTGCTGATGTCCGACGATCTCGACATGAAGGCGCTCAAGGGCTCGATTCCCGAACTGGCCGCCGGCGTGGTCGCGGCAGGGTGCGACCTGGCGCTCAATTGCTGGGGGCGGATGGACGATATGATCGGCATCGCCAATCTGCTGCCGGAGATCAGGCCGTCCGCGCGGACGCGGCTCGATCGGGCGATGGCGTCGGCCCATGTCGCCGACCTGCCGCCGTTCGAGGAGTTGCTGGCGACCCGCGATACGTTGCTGGCGCTGGTTCCGGCCTGATCGCGGACGCGGGGGCGATGGACGATCTCTTCACCGCCCCGGCCGCGACGCCTGCCGAGGTCCTGACCGTCAGCTTCGAAAGCTGGGAGGGGCCGCTCGACCTGTTGCTGGCGCTGGCGCGGACGCAGAAGGTCGACCTGCGCGAAATCTCCATCCTGGCGCTGGTCGAACAATATCTGGCCTATGTCGATGGTGCGCGGCAGCTGAAGCTGGAACTGGCGGCCGACTATCTGGTGATGGCGGCCTGGCTGGCCTATCTGAAATCGGCGATGCTGCTGCCCAAGGAGGCGCAGCCCGAGCCCAGTCCGGAGGAAATGGCGCTGCGGCTGCAATTGCGGCTGCAACGGCTGCACGCCATGCGCGAGGCGGGTGCGCGATTGATGGCCGGCGATCGAATCGGGCGCGACGTGTTCGTCCGCCCCCGGCCCGAAGGGCTGCATATGGTGCGGCGGGCGAAGTGGAGCGCCAGCCTTTATGATCTGATCCAGGCCTATGGCCAGATCCGCGCGCGTAACCAGCCGGTGGTGCATATGGTCGCGGTGCGGCCGGTCATGACCCTGGACGAGGCGATCCAGCGAGTGAGTGCGCTGGTCGGGTCGGCGCTCGACTGGACGACCCTGGAATCCTTCCTGCCCGACGATCGCGACGGGCCGATGGCGAAATCGGCGCTGGCCAGCAGCTTCGTGGCGATGCTGGAACTGGCCAAGCAGGGGCGGGTGGACATAAGGCAGGACGGAATATTCGAGCCGATCTATCTGCGGGCGGCGCTGTCGGGCGATCAATGGGAGCAGTTGCGGTGATCCGGGAGATGGATGATTTCGCGCGCGCGGTGGAGGCGGCCTTGTTCGCGTCGGAGGAACCGCTGACGCCCGCCGAACTGCGCGCCCATGTCGGCGATGGCGGCGACCTGCCCGCGACGCTGGCCGGGCTGGCGCAGGATTATGCCGGGCGCGGCGTAAATCTGGTCGAGCGGGGCGGGCGCTGGCATTTTCAGACGGCGGCCGACCTGGCGCATATCTTGCGGCGGGAACGGGACGAGACGCGCAAGCTGTCCCGCGCGGCGATGGAGACGCTGGCGATCATCGCCTATCATGAGCCGGTGAGCCGCGCGGAGATCGAGGCGATTCGCGGGGTTCAGGTGGCCAAGGGCACGCTGGATGTGCTGATGGAGGCCGGCTGGGTGCGTCCGGTGGGGCGGCGCGAAGTGCCGGGTCGCCCGCTCATCTATGCGACCAGCGTAGAGTTTCTGTCACATTTTGGCCTTAGCAGCCGCCGGGACTTGCCGGGTCTGGACGATTTGCGGGCTGCGGGGTTGCTGGATCCGGTGGATTTGGCGCTGGAGGGTCTGGGCGGTCAATCCGTTCTGGAAAAGGATGAGGAAGAGGCCTAGAAAGGCCTCCTTTCAGGAGTATGTGAAAATGGGTTCTTTCTCGCTGATGCACTGGGTGATCGTGCTCCTGGTCGTCATGCTGCTGTTCGGTGGCGGCCGGATTTCCGGCCTGATGGGTGACGTGGCCAAGGGCATCAAGAGCTTCAAGAAGGGCATGGCCGACGACGAGGACGACGCGACGCCGGCAAAGCCCGCGACCCGGATCGAGGGTCATCGCGTGCCCGAACAGGATGCGCCGAGCGCAACCGAAGAAAAGACCAAGGCCTGATCTCTAACGCAGGCTGGTAGTCGCGCATGTTTGGCATCGATTCGACCGAATTTCTGGTGATCGTGATCATTGCGGTGATCGTGATCGGCCCGAAGGATCTTCCGCGCGCGCTCTACAAGGTGGGGCAGATCGTGGGGAAGGCCCAGGGCATGGCCCGGCATTTCCGCACCGGCATTGATGCCATGGTGCGGGAAGTCGAGCTGGAGGAACTGGAAAAGAAATGGGCCGAGCAGAATAAGCGCATCATGGCCGAGCATCCGCCCGAGACCCAGGTTCCCGAAACCCAGGTCGTCGAGCATGGTTCGGCCAGCGATGCGCCCGCTGCTTCGGCTGTAGACGACAAGCCGCCTTATGTGGCGGAAGCGCCGGCGGCACCCGCTGCCGATGCGCCGCCCTATGTGGCGGAGGCAGCGCCGCCGCCGGTGGCGGACAAGCCGCCCTATGTCGTAGAAGAACCTGCTGCTCCCAAGCAGGGGGATGCGGCGGCATGATCGGCGATATTGACGACAGCAAGGCGCCCTTGCTCGATCATCTGATCGAGCTGCGCAGCCGCTTGCTCAAATGCGTCTACGCGCTCGCCATCACTGGAGCGATCTGCTTCTATTTTTCGGAACAGCTCTTCGCCATCCTGGTGCATCCGCTCAAGGAAGCCTTTGGCGATGCCGGCGGCAAGCTGGTCTATACCAAGCTCTACGAAGCCTTTTTCGTGCAGATCAAGATCGCGCTGTTCGGCGCATTCTGCCTGTCCTTCCCGATCATCGCCAACCAGCTCTGGGCGTTCGTCGCGCCGGGCCTGTATGCGAAGGAAAAGAAGGCACTGCTGCCTTTCATCATCGCAACCCCCTTCCTGTTCGCGCTGGGGGCGAGCCTCGCCTATTTCGTGGTGATGCCGACGGCCTTCCATTTTTTCCTGGGCTATCAGGGCAATGGCAGTGGTTTGCAGGTCGAAGCGCTGCCGAGTGCGGACAGCTATCTGGGCCTGGTGATGCAGTTCATCCTGGCCTTTGGCATCTGTTTCCTGCTGCCGGTGCTGCTGATGCTGCTCAACCGGGCCGGCTTCGTGTCGCGCGAGCAGCTCAAGGGCATGCGCCGCTACATGATCGTCGGGGCCTTCATCCTGGCCGCGGTGCTGACCCCGCCGGATGTCGTGTCGCAGCTGATGCTGGCCATCCCGCTGCTGCTGCTCTACGAAATCACGCTGGTCGCGATCTGGTTCACCGATCGCAGCCAAGCGAAACGGGCCGCCGCAGAAGCAGCGGCAGAGGAAGCATCCGCATAAGAAAAGGCCCGCGAAACGCGGGCCTTTTTATGTGATCAGTTGGCCGACTTCTCGACGGCCTTGCCGGCGCTCTGCACGTCCCTGCCAGCGCCTTCCACCGTGTTGCATGCGGATACCAGCAGCGAGCCGGTGAGCAGCAGGGCGGTGACGATTGTCTTGGTCATCGGTTTCTCCTTCCGAAATATCGGCCGACCGCATGGCGAGCCATATCGGTGACCGCTGGAGAACACGCCTGGACGGGAAGGGTTCCGCTGGCTGGCGCTGGTTCGACGATGAGGGAGGGTGGCCCGAAAAAGTCTGAGCCCGGAACGCGTCGGGGGGGGGATGATGCGTTCCGGGCTCATATTTTTTGGATAGCAAGAGCGGGGGGCAAAAGATTTGCTATCCGAAATGCAGAACGAGCGGCAAAGCGGGTGGTTCCCGATTTCCGCTCCCGATCGCGAATTTTAATTGCCCTTGTTTTCAGGCATTTCGCTGGTTGATTGGATGTTAACCTAAAATAATCTCGCCAGGCGAGCGCAAAAAGATGGTGCGGTTCAACCGAGCGGCCGGCCGCTATTGCGATATTCGGGTCGGATCGTCGATTCCGGCAAATTGTCGATCGGTGCGATGAGGGCGGGCGCGGGGGCTGGCTGCGTCGCCGGCGTGGAGGGCGCGACCGTCGGCAGGGGCACATAGGCGGTTGCCGGTCCGGCGCTCATCAGTTCGACGGGCGTCACCGGCTGGACCGGCCAGATCCGGCGGGCAGGGCCGGATATCAGTTCGCGCCCCGGATAGGCGTCGCTGAAGGCGGCGGGCGTGCCGTTGAAGCCTATGCCGCGATAGAAGATATGGGCGCCGATCACGGCAACCGGCTGCAGCGTGGCGGACCAGGCCGGGCGGACGGCCAGCGTATGATAATGGGTGGCAAGGCCCACCGGGGCATAGGGTTTGCCCGACAGGGCCTGCTGGGCGATCCCGCGCGCGCGGACCCAGGCGACGGCGTTGGGCAGGCGGGCCATGGCGCCATCGCAACTGAAGGTGAACTGGCAGTGGAAGTCGGTGCGTTCCGACCCCTGATAGACGACGCCGCAGACGCTGTTGGGCCAGAGCGGGCTGCGCACGCGGTTCAATACCACCTGTGCCACGGCGCGCTGGCCCTCCTCCGGCTCGTTCCCCGCCTCATAATAGATGGCCGATGTGAGGCAGTTGAGTGCGCGATAGCTGTCGGTTGGGGTAATGCCGCGGAAGGTGGCGGCGGGCGCCGCCTTGACCTCGGCCAGGCCCATGACATGCGGGCTCTGGATGGTGAGTGCGCCGGGGGCGGGATCGAAGGCGCCTTCGGCATAGAAGAAGGCGGAGCCGGGAAAATTGGCGCCCGCCTGCTCGGCCGGGTCGGGGCCATGATGATCCTCGGCCAGCATGTCGAGCGGCGCGGCGGTGATGAGATGCGGCACGACCAGCACCGCAAGCGCCAGTGCGCCCAGGCCGCCATGCCAGATCCATCGTTCCTGTTGTCGCGAAAGCCGCATCATCCAGCCGGTATCGAGCGGGCCTGATTGCCGCGCGGCCTTGGCCATAGCCGATTTTCCTTTCCAATTCCTCCACGGAATCGGGCGGGTCATGTGTCGGGAGTGGGCGACCGGCGCGCAAAGCCGGGGCAAACCGGCTCTTTTCGTGATGCAGCATTCCCTTGCTTGGCAAGCACGTATCGGCTCCGCTATGCGGGGTGCATGCTGCTCCAGAAAGATAGCCTCGCCCTGATCGGTAATACCCCGATGGTGCGTCTCGTCGGTCCGTCCGAAGCCACCGGATGCGATATCTACGCCAAGTGCGAATTCGCCAATCCCGGCGCGTCGGTGAAGGATCGCGCCGCCCTGTTCATCGTCAATGATGCCGAGGAGAAGGGGCTGCTGAAGCCCGGCGGCACGATCGTCGAGGGGACGGCCGGCAATACCGGCATCGGCCTGGCGCTGGTCGCCAATGCCAAGGGGTACAAGTCGATCATCGTCATGCCCGAGACGCAGAGCCGGGAAAAGATGGACACGCTGCGCGCGCTGGGCGCGGAACTGGTGACGGTGCCGGCGGCGCCCTATTCCAATCCCGGTCATTTCGTCCACACCTCGCGCCGGCTGGCGGAGGAGACGGAGGGCGCGATCTGGGCCAACCAGTTCGACAATATCGCCAATCGCAAGGCGCATATTATCGGCACGGCCGAGGAAATCTGGACCCAGATGGAAGGCCGGATCGACGGCTTCATCTGTGCGGCCGGCACTGGCGGCACGATCGCGGGCGTCGGCCTGGGACTCAAGGCGCATGACGAGAATATCGTCATCGGCCTCGCCGATCCCCATGGCGCGGCGCTCTATAATTATTATGCCCATGGCGAGTTGAAGGCGGAGGGCAATTCGGTTGCCGAGGGCATTGGCCAGGGGCGCATCACCGCCAATCTGGAAGGCGCGCCGATCGACACCCAGTTCCGCATTTCCGACGAGGAGGGCCTAGAGTGGGTCCGCCGCCTGCTGGCCGAGGAAGGTCTGTGCCTGGGCCTGTCCTCGGGCATCAATGTCGCGGGTGCCGTTGGGCTCGCGAAGCAGCTGGGGCCCGGCAAGAAAATCGTGACAATCCTGTGCGATACCGGCTTCCGCTATCTGTCGACCCTCTACAACCGGCAGTGGCTCGAATCGAAGGGCTTGACGATATTCCCCTGGCTCGCGCACAATTGACGGGCCGACACGGGTCGCGGCGGCATAAAATAGAGCATGTTCATGGCTGATCATTCCCGCCGACAGGAGGGGTTGCAGCGCGTTCAGATAGGGCTGACCGGCCTGGCAGGCGTTGTCCTGCTGGTCGGACTGGCGAACATCGTCATAGACAAGGCGCGGGTGGACGATATTGCGTCCGCGCCGCCGGCCGTGCCGACGATCGACGTCAATGCCGCTGTCGCCGCCACCACGCCCAAGGAGCCGCTCGCCGAACTGGGCGTGCAACCCGCGCCGGAAATGGCGCCGATCGTCCCTGATCTGCAGCCCGACCCCAAGATCCGCAAGCCGATGGACCAGGAACCCACGCCGCAGACGCCTTGACGGGCGATAATGTCGTTCGTTCGCTGTCTTTCGCGATTGCTCACCCTGTTGCTGCCGGCGACGCTGATGCTGCTCGCCGGCCTGGCGGCTGCCTGGCGCACGGGGCAGGCGGACCCGTGGTGCTGGGGCTGGCCGGCGCTGCTGTTGCTCGTGCCGACGGGGTGGTGGCTGGCGCGGCAGGACTTTCTGCATGCGTTGTGGGTGGGGTTGGGTGGCGCCGGGATGGCGCTGCTCTTCTGCGCCCTGGCCGCTGCACGCATGCCCGACCCCTGGGCCATGATCGGCTTGATGCTGCTGGCTCTGGCGGCGGCTGGCGGTGGCGCTTTGCTGTGGCAGCGGCGCTGGTTGCCGGCATGTGTCGCATTGGTCGTGGCGCTGCTGCTGCTCGGCGTCGGTCCGGCCCGTCCCATTTCCTCCCAGCCTGATCGTCCGAGGCTCGCCGTCATCACCGCGCTGCCGCTTTTCTGGGAAGAGGGTGGAGCCGGGACAAGGCGGGACGCGCCGATCGTGACGCTGCTGCGCAGTCGGTTCGACGTGCGGCCGATCGATGATGTGCGGGCACTGGCCGCATCCGGCGCGCCCGTGCTGCTGCTGGCGCAGCCCCGACCGATGACGCCGCAGGCGCTGGTCGCGCTTGATCGCTGGGTCCGGGATGGCGGCCGGTTGCTGCTGCTCACCGATCCGCGTCTGCGCTGGCCTTCCGATCTGCCGCTGGGCGACCGGCGCCGGGCGCCGATGGTCGGCACGCTCGGCCCTCTGCTGGCGCATTGGGGTGTGCGGGGTGGGGCGGTGCGCGACCGGGAAATACGCCATTTCCTGCCCGATGGCCGGCTTTTGACGATGGTCGGGATGCAGCCCCTGTCATTGGAGGGGCAGGAGGGCGCTGTTCCGCTGCGGCTGCGGATCGGGCGTGGGGAGGTGCTGCTTCTGGGGGACGCGGACCTGATCGACGACCGGCTGTGGCTGGCCGATCCGGCGCGGCCGCTCGACCCGCGCGCCTGGAGCGCCGATACGCCGGCGCTGGTGGCGCAATGGCTGGGGGCGGAGATGCCGGATGGTCGCCGCTGGATGCGGAATGTCGCGGATGTCCGGCTGGGGCTGCGATCGGCGCTTCTGGCTGGGACAGGCTGGGCGATAGTGGGTCTGATGCTGCTGCGCCGTCGTTCCGGGCGGAATGGCGTGAGAACAAAAAGTGAAAATAAGCTGGTGAAAGGAGTAAAAAACGGTTAATCCCGTTTATGACCGGCTTTTCCCAGCTTCACCCAACATTTCCCTTTGCAGGCCGCCTCATGCTTGGTAGATATTCCAACATTGGGGTTAGTCAGGCTTTGCGAGAGTCTTGCGCCGGGATTCGAAAACGCGATTCCGGCGACGGGAAGCCTGCGCCCTGCTTAAAAGGGGCGAATTTCCAGCGTGTCGGACGTCATTCTCTATTCGGGCAACGCGTTCAGCGTCGCGGACGGCAAGGGCCGTTTCGTGCTGCCCCTGGAGATGCGCCGCCAGGTGAAGCTGGCGAGCGGCGGCGAAAACCGTCTGTGCCTGTCGGTCCATATGGGCAATGGCTGCGCCACCGGCTTCGGCCTGTCCCACAAGCTGTTCCTGTTCGAGGAAGTGAATGAGCTGGAGCGCGAGGCGCGCGCCGCCAATCGCCCCTTCAACGGTGACCTGGAGCGCGAGAATCGCCTGGGCACGATCGAGGACGTGAATTTCGACGAGGGTGGCCGCTTCTTCCTGCACCCCGATATCAAGGAAGAGGCCGGTATCACCGACGTCGTGTTCTTCTATGGCGTTGGCCGTTATTTCCAGATCTGGAAGCCCGAGGCGCTGGTCGAAAGCCCGGATCGCCCGGCGCTGATCCGCAACAAGGTGCGCCGCTGGCTGGAACAGCGCGCAGCGGAGGGCGGCAAGTGAGCGCCGCGCCGCATATCCCGGTCCTCCTGACCGAAGTGCTCGATGCGCTCGCCATTACCCCAGGCGAGCGACATGTCGACGGCACGTTCGGCGCGGGCGGCTATTCCAGCGCCATGGCGGCGGCTGGCGCGCAGGTCTTTGCCTTTGATCGCGACCCCGATGCGATCAGGGAAGGGCAGGCGCTGGCCGATGAAAAGGGTATCACGCTGATCCCCGGTGAATTTTCGCGGATGGAGGAGCTGCTGGCCGAACGCGGCGTCGGCAGCGTGTCGGGCATCACGCTGGATATCGGCGTGTCGTCGATGCAGCTCGACCGGCCCGAGCGCGGCTTTTCCTTCCAGGCGGACGGTCCGCTCGACATGACGATGAGCCAGGGCGGCATGAGCGCGGCGGATTTCCTCAACACCGCCGCGGAAGAGGATATCGCCGACGTCATCTATCGCTATGGCGAGGAGCCGCGTTCGCGCCGGGTTGCCCGCGCGATCGTCGATGCGCGGCCGCTGGAGCGGACCGGGCAGCTTGCTGCCGTGGTGCGCCGGGCGCTGGGCTACAAGCCGCATGACAAGAAGGATCCATCGACCCGCACCTTCCAGGCGATCCGCATCCATGTGAATCGCGAACTGGAGGAACTGGAGCGTGCGCTCGAAGCGGCGGAAGCGCTGCTGGAGCCGGGCGGCCGCCTTGCGATCGTGACCTTCCACAGTCTGGAGGACCGCATCGTCAAGCAGTTCCTGCGCAAGCGCAGCGGCAGCGAGGCGGGCGGATCGCGCCACCTGCCCGAGAAGAAGGCCGAGGCCGCGCCTGCATTCGAAAAGCCCGCCAAGGCCGTCAAGCCCGGCGAAACTGAACTGGCGCGCAATCCGCGTGCCCGTTCCGCCACCCTGCGCAGCGCCGTGCGGACCGGCGCCCCTGTTGCCAATGCCCATCGGAGTGCCCGGCCATGATCGCGGTCAAGAGATTGCAGAGCCTGATCTGGGTGTTGCTGGTCGCGCTCGGCGCGCTCGGCGCCTATCTCGTCTCGCTCAAAGTTGCGACCGAGCGCAATGACGTGATGCGGGTGCGGATGCAGATCGCGCAGGCGCGCGGCGATATCCGCTATCTGGAAACCGAGTTCAGCGCGCGCGCCAGCATGCGCCAGCTGGAGCGGTGGAACCAGGACGACTTCATGTATGCGACGCCGACCGCCGGCCAGTATCTGGCAGGCGAGCAGGCGCTGGCGCATCTGGATGGCGTCCAGCCTAACGGCCCGGACTATGTCGCGCCGCCGGTGATGGTGGCGATGGTCGAGACACCGGCCGACCTGCCGTCCGCGCCGCAGGCCGCGCCGGCCAGCCCCGCCGCCAGCCAGATCCGCAGCGATATCGCCGTGATCCGCGAGGCGCATGCCGTCGACAATGTCGAGAAGCTCGCCAAGCCCGCCGCGCCGGTGAAACTGGCCGAACAGCGTGCCAAGGCCGACGCGGACGTGTCGCGGCCCAATCCGGTCGCGCGCCGGGCCGAGCGCATGGCGATGCTGGACGCCAAGCTGCTGGACGACAGCACCATGGGTGACCTCAGCGCCCGCGCGGCGCGCGAGCGAAAGGGAGGCCGCTAATGGCCACGATCATCGTCCAGCCGGGCGGCGCCCGTGCCGGGCGGCAGCGGGTCAACCTGACGGCGATCGCGCATAATCGCCTGATGTTGCTGTTGATCCTGTTCATGATGATCACGGCCGTGCTGATCCTGCGACTGACCTGGGTCGGCATTTTCGCGAGCGGCAATGGCAACGGCGATGGATTGACGGGCTTCACCCCGGCGCGCGCGGACATTGTCGACCGCAATGGCGTGCCGCTGGCGCGGACGATGGACGCCTATTCGATCGCGGTGCGCCCGTCCAAGCTGATCGGCGATCCCGATGAGCTGGCGCGCAAGCTGCATGAAATCTTCCCGGACGAGTCCGAGGCAGTCTTCCGCAAGAAGTTGACCGGGCGCGGCTGGGCCTATCTGCGCCGGCGCGCGCTGCCCGAGGAAGTGGCCGCGGTGAACGCGCTGGGCGAGATCGGCATCGAATTTCCGCGCGAGAAGGAGCGCCTCTATCCCCAGCGCACGCTGGCCGCGCATATTCTCGGCTTTGCCCCCAATGCCGAGGGCAAGGGCGGCATGGGCGTGGAGGCCGCGTTCAACGATCGGATGATCGACCCGGCACAGCGTAGCCGGCCCTTCGCCATGTCGATCGACAGCCGGGTGCAGGGCGCGCTGGAAAGCGAGCTTTATGCCCAGCTGGTCCAGACGCGGGCCAAGGGCGCGGGTGGCATCATCCTGGATGTCAATACCGGCGAAGTGATCGCCATGGCATCGATCCCGGTGTTCGATCCCAACAAGCTGCAAAATTATGCCGGCAAGCGCTGCTCCGAATCGCCGCTCTGCAACCATATGGTGCAGGCCCGCTACGAACTGGGTTCGGCGTTCAAGCCGCTGTCGATCGCGGCGGCCATGGACGCCGGCGTCGTGACCTCGATGAGCAAGCGCTATGACGCGACCGCGCCGCTGGCCGTCGGCGGCTTCCGCATCAAGGACGACCACTCGCTTGGCCGCTGGATCAACGTGCCGGAAATCCTGGTCCACAGCTCCAACATCGGTACCGCCCGGATCGCCGACGAAATGGGCGCCGCGCCGTTGCAGAAGCTGTTCCGTAGCCTGGATTTCGACCAGCGTGCGCCGATCGAGTTCAATGAGCGTGCCGGTGGCCTGTGGCCGACCAACTGGGGCCGGATCACCAGCATGACCACGTCCTACGGCCATGGTATCGCGGTGACGCCGCTGCATCTGGCGGCGGCCTATGCGGCGCTGGTCAATGGCGGCATCTGGCGCCCGGCGACGATCCGCAAGCTCAAGGCCGACGAAGTGCCCGAGGGGCGCCGTGTCTTTTCCGCCGCGACCAGCGCGCGCATGCGCCAGCTGTTGCGGATGATCGTGTCGGCGGGTACAGGGCGTAGCGCCGACGCCAAGGGATTCCGGGTGGGCGGCAAGACGGGTTCCGCTGAAAAGCCCCAGGAAGGGCGCTACAACAAGACTTCGCTGGTGACGACTTTCGCTTCCGCCTTCCCGATGGACAATCCCCGCTATGTGGTTCTCGTCACGATGGACGAGGCGACGGGCCAATATGGCCTGCGCACCGCTGCATGGACGGCGGCGCCGGTGGTGAAGCGGGTGGTCGAGCGCACCGGGCCGATGCTTGGCGTAATGCCGGACGAGCGGCGGGACGTGGATATTTCGGATTTGATGCCGCTGTTGCACGGCGACAAGGAGACAGAGTGATGCGCCTCGGGTCGCTAATCGAGGAGCTGGGCGTCGAGGTCGGTGGCAACACCGGCCTCGACACGTCCGTGACGGGTTTTGCCATCGACAATCGCAAGGTTGCGCCGGGCACCATCTTCGGTGCCTTTCAGGGCCTGCGCGTCAATGGCGAGGATTTTATTGCCGACGCGGTGAAGGCGGGCGCGGTCGCGATCGTCGCCCGGCCGGAGGCGAAGGTCGAGGGTGCGGTGCATATCGCCAACGCCAATCCCCGCCGCCTGTTCGCGCAACTGGCCGCGCGCTATTTCGCGCCGTTCCCCGATGTGACGGTTGCCGTCACCGGCACCAATGGCAAGACCAGCACGGTCGAACTGGCGCGTCAGCTGTGGCGCATGCTGGGCCACAAGTCGGCCTCGATCGGGACGCTGGGCGTCACCACCTCGGTCGATCAGGTGTCGACTGGCCTCACCACGCCGGACATCGTCACCTTCCTCGCCAACATGTCGGGCCTCAAGCGCGAGGGCATCACCCATGCCGCGTTCGAGGCGTCGAGCCATGGCCTCGACCAGTATCGCACCGAGGGGCTGCCGGTTGCGGCCGGCGCCTTCACCAACCTGTCGCGCGATCATCTCGATTATCATGGCGACATGGACAGCTATTTCGACGCCAAGATGCGCCTGTTCGACGAAGTCGTGGGCGACGGCGGCGCAGCCGTCATCTGGGCCGACGATGAATGGTCGGACAAGGCGATCCAGCGGGCTACGAAGCGGGGGCTTCGTGTGCTGAGCGTCGGGGTGCAGGGGCAGGCATTGCGTCTTGCCAACCGCACCCCGACCCAGTTGGGCCAGACGCTGGAAATCGAAGCCGATGGCAAGCTCTACAAGGTCAATCTGCCGCTGATCGGCGCCTATCAGGCGGCCAATGCGCTGACGGCGGCCGGTCTGGTCATCGCGACCGGCGGCGATACCGCCAAGGTGCTGGAATTGCTGGGCCGGGTCCAGCCGGTGCGCGGCCGTCTGGAACGCGCGGTCATCAGCAAGGCGGGCGCGCCCGTCTATGTCGACTATGCCCATACGCCCGATGGCCTGCGCGCCGCGATCGAGGCGCTGCGTCCCCATACCAGAGGCAAGCTGATCGCGCTGTTCGGCGCGGGCGGTGATCGCGATGCCGGCAAGCGCCCGCTGATGGGCAAGGTCGCTGCGGATCTGGCCGACCATGTCATCGTGACCGACGACAATCCCCGTTCGGAAGAACCCTCCGCGATCCGCGCCGCCGTGATGGCGGGCGCGCCGGGGGCGGAGGAAATTGGCGGCCGCCGCGCGGCGATCGCCGCCGCCATCGGCCAGGCGGGGGGCGATGACATCGTCCTGCTCGCCGGCAAGGGGCATGAGCAGGGCCAGATCATCGGCGACCGGGTGCTACCCTTTGACGATGTCACCGTGGCACGGGAGTGCGCGGGTTGAGCGATCTCTGGACCTCGGCCGAGATCGCAGACGCTACGGGCGGCGCCGTGTCGGCGCCGTTCGCCGTTTCTGGCGTCGCCTTCGACAGTCGCGAGGTGGGCGCGGGCGACCTGTTCGTCGCGATGAAGGGCGAAACGACCGACGGCCACAAATTCGTCGACAAGGCCTTTGCCCAGGGCGCAGCCGGCGCGATCGTCAGCGAGCCGGTCGATTATCCCCATGTGCTGGTGGCCGACAGTGCCGCCGCGCTGGAAGCGTTGGGCCGTGCATCGCGCAAGCGCAGCAGTGCGAAGATCATCGGCGTGACCGGGTCGGTCGGCAAGACGGGCACCAAGGAAGCGCTGTTCCATGCCCTTGAACGGGCCTGTCCGGGCGGCGTCCATCGGTCGGTCAAAAGCTATAACAACCATGTCGGCGTGCCGCTGAGCCTGGCGCGGATGCCGCGTGATGCGGCCTATGGCGTGTTCGAAATGGGCATGAACCATGCCGGCGAACTGGCTGCGCTGACGCGGCAGGTGCGCCCGCACGTGGCGATCGTCACCGCCATCGCGCCGGCCCATATCGAATTTTTCGGGACCGAGGAAAAGATCGCCGAGGCCAAGGCCGAGATTTTCGAGGGGCTGGAGCCGGGCGGCACCGCTGTCATTCCCTATGACAGCCCGCATGTCGCGACCCTCTATGGCAAGGCGGAGCGCCATGCCGACCATATCCTGACCTTTGGCTTCAGCCCGGAGGCGGATATTTTTGTGCGCGATACGGTGCCGGCGCCGGGTGGTGGCACGCTGGTGACCGCCGCGCTGCCGGGGGTGGAGCTTTGCTTCACCGTCGGCGCGCCGGGCGACCATTGGGTGTCCAACTCGCTCGCCGTGCTGGCCGCGGTCGAGGCGCTGGGCGGCGATCTGGCCGCTGCGGGCCTGGCGCTCGCGGAAATGCCGGGCCTGCCCGGACGCGGCGCGCGCCGCATCCTGCCGGTGGCGGGTGGCGAAGCGCTGCTAATCGACGAAAGCTATAACGCCAACCCCTTGAGCATGGCGGCGACGCTCAAGCAATTGGGGCGCGAGCAGGCCGACCGCCGTATCGCCGTGCTGGGCGGCATGCGCGAACTGGGCAGCCGCAGCACCGAACTGCACGCCGCACTCTCGCAACCGTTGAGCGAGAATGGCGTCGACTATGCGATATTGGTGGGCGAGGAGATGGCGCCGCTGGCCGACGCCCTTGGCGGCCTCGTCGCCTTCGACCATGTGCCGGACGCTGCGTCGGCCACCGATCTGATCAACAAGGAAATGCGTGCGGGTGACGCGATCCTGGTCAAGGGCTCCAATGGCATCGGGCTGTCCCGCCTGGTCGCCGCCCTTGGCGATGCCGCCCGCGACGGAGATAAAGACTGATGCTCTACTGGCTTGCCCAGACCCTGGATTTTGCGGGGGCCTTCAACCTCATCCGCTACCTGTCCTTCCGGGCAGGCGCGGCGATTGCGACCGCGCTGATCATAGGCCTCGTCATCGGCCCCAAGTTCATCGGCTGGCTGCGCGTGCGCCAGGGCAAGGGGCAACCGATCCGCAGCGACGGGCCGCAGAGCCATCTGGCCAAGCGCGGCACGCCGACCATGGGCGGCCTGATGATCCTGACCTCCATGGTCGTATCGGTGCTGCTGTGGATGGACCTGTCCTCCACCTATGTCTGGGCCTGCCTGTTCGTGACCCTGGGTTTCGGCGCGATCGGCTTCCTTGATGATTATGACAAGGTGACCAAGGCCAGCCACAAGGGGCTGTCGGCCAAGATGCGCCTGGCCTTCGAGTTCCTGATCGCCGGTTTCGCCGCCTGGATGATCGTCAACCAGCATGGCAACACCGCACTCTACGTGCCGTTCTACAATGGGCCTGCGATCGAGCTTGGGCCGTTCTATTTCCTGTTTGCCGCCTTCGTCATCGTCGCGTTCGGCAATGCGGTGAACCTGACCGACGGGCTCGATGGCCTCGCCACCATGCCGGTCATCATCGCCTGCATGGCGTTCATGGCGATCGTCTATCTGGTCGGCCGCGCGGACTTCGCCACCTATCTGGGCATTCCCCATGTGCCGGGCGCGGGCAACCTCACCATATTGTGCGGCGCGATCATCGGCGCGGGGCTGGCGTTCCTGTGGTTCAATGCGCCGCCGGCCGCCGTCTTCATGGGCGATACCGGCAGTCTGGCGCTGGGCGGCACGATCGGCGTGATCGCGGTCACCGCCCATCATGAAATCGTGCTCGGCGTTGTCGGCGGCCTGTTCGTGGTCGAGGCACTGTCGGTCATCATTCAGGTCTTCTTCTACAAGCGGACCGGCAAGCGCGTGTTCAAGATGGCGCCCATCCACCATCATTTCGAACAGCTTGGCTGGGCCGAACCGACCGTGGTGATCCGCTTCTGGATCATCTCCTTCGTGCTGGCGCTCGCCGGCCTCGCCACGCTGAAGCTGAGGTAAGCGGATGATCGTTTCGCAGGCCTTCAAGGGGAAGACCTACGCCGTATTGGGGCTGGCCCGTTCGGGGCTGGCCACGGTCGAGACGCTCGTCGCCAGCGGCGCGCGCGTCGTCGCCTGGGACAGTCGTGAGGAAGCGCGGACGGCCGTCGCCGACAAGGCGGAACTGGGCGACCCAATGGAGATCGACCTGGCCGGTTTCGACGGCATCGTCGTGTCGCCGGGCGTGCCGCTCAACAAGCATCCGATCGCGATGCGCGCGAAGATCGCCGGCGTGCCGATCATTGGCGACATCGAACTGTTCGCGCTTGCTCGGCCGACGCTGCCGCCGCACAAGGTCGTCGGCATCACCGGCACCAATGGCAAGTCGACTACCACGGCGCTGATCCATCACATTATCGAGCAGGCCGGCTTCCCGGCGCGGATGGGGGGCAATATCGGCCTGCCGATCCTGGGCCAGGAACCGCTGGAGCCGAACCTGCATGGCGTGGGCGTCTATGTGCTGGAACTGTCCAGCTACCAGATCGACCTCACCCACAGCCTCGACTGCGATGTTGCCGTGCTGCTCAACATCACGCCCGACCATCTTGATCGCTACAACGGCTTTGCCGGCTATGTCGCGTCCAAGGCGCGGCTGTTCGCGATGCAGTCTGCAGAGCATGTCGCGGTCATTGCGACCGAGGATGAGCCGAGCCTTGGCATCGCCGCATCGGCCCCGGCGCAACTGCGCGAAGTGAAGGCCGCCGATATCGATGCGGAGGCTCAGCTTGGCTGGCCCTCGCTGCAGGGGCCGCACAATGCCCAGAATGCTGCCGTGGCGATCGCTGTCGGCCGGGCATTGGGCATTGATGACGCGACCATCATGGCCGCGCTTGCCAGCTATGCCAGCCTGCCGCACCGGATGCAGGCGGTGGGTACGCATAATGGCGTGCTCTACGTCAATGACAGCAAGGCGACCAATGCTGCCTCGACCGCGCCGGCGCTGGGTGCCTGGCCGGCCAGGGATGGCAAGCCCCGCATCCACTGGATTTTGGGCGGCGTCGCCAAGTCCGACAATCTGGACGAATGCGCGCCTTATTATGGCAATATCGCCCATGCCTACACCATCGGTGAGGCGGGCCACATGTTTGCCGACCTGTTGCGGCCGCACATGGCGGTCGACGACAGCGAGATGCTGAGCGCCGCCGTTCGTCGCGCCGCGCGCATCGCCCAGCCGGGCGATGTCGTGCTGCTGTCGCCGGCCTGCGCCAGTTTCGACCAGTTCCGGGATTTCGAGGCGCGCGGCGATGCCTTTGCCGCGGCCGTGAACGCGCTGGAATAGAACGCACTGGAATAGGCAGGGCGATCGGGGGCAACGGGATGGATAGCGAGGGACGTAAGGGCATGTTCAGGGCGGGCGAACTGGTGAAGGGCTTCAAGACCCGCACCGTGCCGCGCGAGCGTACCGCGCTGGCCATCTGGTTCTGGGAAATCGACCGGGTGCTGCTGTCGCTGATCGTCGCGCTGATGGCGATCGGGCTGGTCGCCGTGGCCGCTGCATCGCCGGTGGCCGCGATCGACCGCTCGACCGCGCAGGTGGCGGTCAATCCGCTGATCTATTTCTATCGTCAGTTGATGTGGGTGTTCATCGGCCTGCCGATCATGCTGGTCATCTCCATGCTGCCCCGGCCGCAGGCGCGGCGGCTGGCGATCTTCCTGGCTGTCTTCTTCTTCCTGATGCTGCTGTTCGTGCCGTTGCTCGGCTCCACCGTGAACGGCGCCAAGCGCTGGATCGACCTGCCGGGCTTCCGCTTTCAGCCCTCGGAATTTCTGAAGCCGGTCTATGTCGTGACGCTGGCCTGGCTGCTGTCGCTGCGCGCCAAGGACCAGAGCCTGCCGGTGATGCCGCTCACTGGCGCGATGACGCTGCTGATCGCCGCGATCCTGATGAAGCAGCCGGACTTTGGCCAGACGGTCATCTTCCTGGCCTGCTGGGGCGTGCTGCTGATGCTCTCGGGCCTCGAAATGCGCTGGATCGCCATGCTGGGCGGGCTGGCACTGGCGGGGCTTGTCGCGGTCTACATGTTCTATGAAAATGGGCGCCAGCGCATCAACGACTTCCTGGGTATCGGCGTCCAGATGGATACCGGCCCGGACCAGACGGACCTGGCCTTCCGCACCATCACCCATGGCGGCTTTACCGGCGTCGGGCCGGGCGGCGGCCAGAACAAGTTCCGCCTGCCCGAAGCCCATACCGACTATATCTTCTCGGTGATCGGGGAGGAGTTCGGCCTGCTCGCCTGCATCGCCATCGCCTGCGTCTATCTGGCGATCGTCGTGCGCGTGCTGCTGCGCCTGCTGGATGAGGAGGATAATTTCACCATCCTCGCCGCCGCCGGCCTCACCACCCAGTTCGGGCTGCAGGCGATCATCAATATGGGCGTCAATGCGCAGATTTTTCCGTCAAAGGGCATGACGCTGCCCTTTATCAGCTACGGTGGCTCCTCTATGCTCGCGCTTTGTATCGGCGTCGGCCTGCTGCTCGCATTCACGCGGCGCAACCCCTTCATGGGTCGGCACACGGTCGTCAAATGGAGTGGTCGATGAGCATTTCCCGTCACTTCGTCCTCGCCGCCGGCGGGACGGGTGGTCACATGATTCCCGCGCATGCGGTGGCAGAGGAGCTGATGGCGCGCGGCCATCATGTCGCCCTCGTCACCGATGAACGCGGCGCCAAGATCCCCGGCATCTTCGACAAGGCACAGGTCCATGTCATGCCGGCGGGCCGCATGACCAAGAATCCGGCGAGCTGGCCCGGCGCCCTGAAGGCGATCCTGGCAGGGCGCGCGATGGCTCGCCGTCTCAACGACACGTTCAAGCCGACTGCCGTGGTCGGCTTTGGCGGCTATCCCGCCATGCCCGCTTTGCTGGGCGCGCTGGCCGACGGCATCCCGACCGCGATCCACGAACAGAATGCGGTGCTGGGCCGGGTCAACCGTCTGCTCGCCGGCCGGGTCGACGCGATCGCCACCGCCTATCCGGTGGTCGAGCGCCTGAAGGACAAATATGCCGGCAAGGTGCATCTGGTCGGCAATCCGGTGCGCGAGGAAGTGAAGGCGCTGCGCGACGAGGAATTTCCCGCACTGACCGACGAAAGCGTGTTCCGTGTGCTGGTGATCGGCGGCAGCCAGGGGGCAAGCATCCTGTCGAGCGTCGTGCCCGAAGGGCTGTCGATGCTGCCGATCGCGCTGCGCCGCCGCCTGCAGGTAACGCAGCAGTGCCGCGCCGAGGATATCGAGCGGGTGCGCGCCACCTATGCCGAGATGGAAATCCCGGCCGATCTCGCCACCTATTTCAACGACGTGCCCGAAAAGCTGGGCTGGTCGCACCTGATGATCGCGCGGGCAGGGGCATCGACCCTGGCCGAGCTGACCTGTGCCGGCCGTCCTGCCATCCTGGTGCCGCTGCCCAGCGCCATGGACGATCATCAGACCGCCAATGCGCGCGAGATGACCGAGGCCGGTGGCGCCCGCACCATCCCCCAGTCGCGCTTCACCGCCGTGGAGCTGGCCAAGCAGATGCAGAAGATGGCGCTGGAACCCGGCGCCCTGCAAAATGCCGCCAAGCGCGCCCGTGCCTGTGGCCGCCCGGATGCGGCGCGCGACATGGCAGACCTGCTCGAAAGCATCGGCCCCGCGCCGATCATGAATGACCCGCTTCGCGTCGGCCCCACGCCGACCACGCTCAATTTGCAGGGCGTCCCTGCATGATCCGCACATATCTCTCCCCGTTCGGGCTGAGCCTGTCGAAGCCCTCTGCTGAGCGGAGCGAAGCCGCTTCGCCTGCGGCTCTGCTGGGCCCTTCGACTTCGCTCAGGGCGAACGGATATTGGAACAAGGAATATCAGGCATGAAGGGTGTCGGCACCGACATCGGCACGATCCATTTCATCGGCATTGGCGGCATCGGCATGTCCGGTATCGCCGAAGTCATGCATAATCTGGGTTACAAGGTTCAAGGATCCGACGTCGCCGAAGGCTATGTCGTGGAAGGGCTGCGCGCCAAGGGCATCAAGGTGATGATCGGCCACAAGGCCGAAAATCTGGGCGATGCCGCCGTGGTCGTCACTTCGACCGCGATCAAGCGGGGAAATCCGGAAGTCGAGCTGGCGCTGGAAAATCGCGTGCCGGTGATCCGCCGCGCGGAAATGCTGGCCGAACTGATGCGTTTGAAGTCCACGGTCGCCATCGCCGGCACCCATGGCAAGACCACGACCACCTCGATGGTTGCGGCGCTGCTGGACGCGGGCGGGGTCGATCCGACCGTCATCAACGGCGGCATCATCAACAGTTATGGCTCCAACGCGCGCCTGGGCAACAGCGACTGGATGGTCGTGGAAGCCGATGAGAGCGACGGCAGCTTCCTGCGCCTCGACGGCACGATCGCGGTCGTGACCAATATCGATCCCGAGCATCTCGACCATTATGGCAGCTTCGATGCGGTGAAGGACGCCTTCGTCGAGTTCGTCGAAAATGTGCCCTTCTATGGCGCGGCGATGCTCTGCCTCGACCATCCCGAGGTGCAGGCCATCCTGCCGCGCGTGCAGGACCGCCGCATCGTCACCTATGGTTTCTCTGCCCAGACCGATATTCGCGGCGAGAATGTCCAGCCGGTGCCCGGCGGCAATCGCTTCGACGTCCAGATCCGCGAGCGCGACGGCGCGACCCGCCGGATCGAGGGCATCGAACTGCCGATGCCCGGCCGCCACAATGTGCTGAACGCCATGGCCGCGATCGGCGTGGCGCTGCAGATGGGCATTGATGACGCGACCATCCAGACCGGCTTTGCCAAGTTTGGCGGCGTGAAGCGCCGCTTCACCAAGGTCGGCGAAATCCCCGCCGGCGCAGGCATTGCCACCGTCATCGACGATTATGGCCACCATCCGGTCGAGATCAAGGCGGTGCTCGCCGCCGCCCGCGAAGGCGCGAAGGGCCGGGTGATTGCCGTGGTGCAGCCGCATCGCTTCACCCGCCTGCGCGACCTGATGGATGATTTCCAGCAGGCCTTCAACGACGCCGACATCGTCTATGCCGCCCCGGTCTATACCGCTGGCGAGCAGCCGATCGAGGATGTCGACAGCGCAGCGCTGGTCGCCGGCCTCAAGCGTCGCGGCCATCGCAACGCCGCCACCGTCGCCGATGCGGACGATCTTGCCCGCGTCATTGCCGCCGATGTCCAGGCTGACGACATGATCATCTGCCTGGGGGCCGGCGACATCACCAAATGGGCGGCGGGCCTGTCCGCTGCGGTCACCGCCAAGGTCAAGGAAACCGCCTGATGTTCGAGCTCTTCAATGTCGGCCTCGAAATGCAGAAGCGCATGATCGACATGCAGATGCAGGGCGTGGAAGTCGCGCGCGACATGGTCGAGGCAGCACAGAAGCAGGTGCAGACCGGCATGGCCGCGCATCAGGCCGGCGAGGCGGGCATGAAGGCGATGAAGAGCTGGATGAATCTCTGGGGCGTGCGCGGTTGACGGTGATGGCTTCTCTCCCGGCCGTTCGCGGCGCGCTCAAGGCCGATGCGCCGCTGGCACCGCTCGTCTGGTTCAAGGCGGGCGGGGCGGCGCAATGGCTGTTCGAGCCCAAGGACGCCGACGACCTGTCCGATTTCCTGGCCATGCTCGATCCGGCGATGCCGGTGATGGCGCTCGGCCTCGGCTCCAACCTCATTGTCCGCGATGGCGGCGTGCCGGGCGTGGTCGTGCGTCTGGGCAAGCCCTTCGCCAAGGTGGAGGCGCTGGACGCCACCACCCTGGTCTGCGGCGGTGGTGCGTCGGGCATCCTCGTCTCCTCGACCGCGCGGGACGCAGGGATTGCCGGTCTTGAATTTCTCCGCTCCATCCCCGGCACGGTCGGCGGCTTCGTGCGGATGAATGGCGGTGCCTATGGCCGCGAGACCGCGGACATATTGGTCGAATGCGAGGTGGTGCTGCGCTCGGGCGAGCAGGTGACCTTGCTCGCCAGCGATCTCCATTACAGCTATCGCCATTCCAACATGGTCGACGGCGCGGTTGTCGTGTCGGCCACCTTCCGGGGCGAACCCGGCGAACCGGCCGCGATCCAGGCGGAAATGGACCGTATCGCCACCGCGCGCGAGGAAAGCCAGCCGCTGCGCAGCAAGACCGGCGGATCGACCTTCAAGAACCCGGACGGGCACAAGGCCTGGGCGCTGGTCGATGAAGCGGGCTGTCGCGGCCTCGCGCTGGGCGGCGCGCAGGTGAGCGAGAAGCACACCAACTTCCTGCTCAACACCGGCGATGCCACTAGCGCCGACATCGAAGCGCTGGGTGAAGAAGTCCGCCGCCGCGTCAAGGAAAAGAGCGGCGTCGAGCTGGAATGGGAAATCCAGCGTGTGGGGTTGGCGAAGTGACGGAAGTCGTTGCCCGTGATGATTTTGAACGCGGCATCATCGCTAATGTGCGCGAGCATGGCTGTCAGGTGAATTTGGTCTTTGATCCTGACGGCGAACAGCCGGGTTTTGGATATTCAATCGGTTTCACGGAAACCGTGGATCAGCCGGAGGTGATCACGTTCGGGCTGTCTCATGAGCTCATGAAATCCATGATCAACGAGACTTTGCAACAATGCCGAAATGGTTTGGTCTTGACCGATGGAGCCGTGATTGATGGCTTGCTCGAAGGACATAGCTGTATCGCGCGAAAGGTGCATCCCAGCCAGATCGTGAACGACTATGTAAATTCGGCGCTTTGGTACCATAAAGCGCGTACCGGTGAACGACTGACCGATGTCGTTCAAATCGTTTGGCCGGGCGCTGTGGATGGCCTTTTTCCTTGGGATGATGGCTGTGATGCAGGGGTGATTGCCCTGCAACCTGCGTTATATGAAGAGAGGTTGAATTGATGAGCCGTGGTCCCTGGCATGTCGCCGTATTGATGGGCGGCTGGTCGGCGGAGCGGCCGGTTTCGCTGTCGAGCGGCGAGGGCGTCGCCAAGGCGCTGGAATCGCGCGGGCATCGGGTCACGCGGATCGACATGGATCGCGACGTCGCCGCGCGCCTTGCCGAAACCAGGGTGGATGTGATCTTCAACGCGCTGCATGGCGTGCCGGGCGAGGATGGCACGGTGCAGGGCATGATGGACCTGATGGGCCTTACCTACACCCATAGCGGCCTTGCCACATCGGTCATCGCGATCGACAAGCAACTGACCAAGCAGGCGCTGGTGCCGCACGGCATCCCCATGCCCGGCGGCCATATCGTGACGAGCGAGAGCCTGTATGCCGGCGATCCGCTGCCGCGCCCCTATGTTCTGAAGCCCGTCAATGAGGGCAGCTCGGTCGGCGTGGCGATCGTCACGGCCGAGGGCAATTATGGCAATCCCATCGCGCGTGACAGCGTCGGCCCCTGGCAGGAATTTCCCGAGCTTCTGGCCGAACCCTATATTCGCGGGCGCGAACTGACCACCGCCGTGTTGGGCGATGAGGCGCTGCTCGTCACCGAGTTGCGCCCCAAGAGCGGCTTCTATGATTTCGACGCCAAATATACCGACGGCATGACCGAACATGTCTGCCCGGCGGAGATACCGGACGAGATCACGCAGGAATGCAAGGCGATCGCGCTTCAGGCGCACCAGCTGCTTGGCTGCAAGGGCGCGTCGCGCTCCGACTTCCGCTGGGACGACAGCCAGGGCGTCGAGGGGCTTTACCTGCTGGAGGTCAATACCCAGCCGGGCATGACCCCCTTGAGCCTGGTGCCGGAACAGGCGAAAAAGCTGGGTATCGAATATGCCGAGCTGGTCGAGCGGATCTGCGAGGAAGCATTGACGAGGGGGCCGAACATGGGGGCTGGCAATGGCTGAGGCACGGATCCGGCGCGGCGGCACGGCGCGGCTGAGCACGGCGCGGGGCAAGGTGCGCGCCAAGGCCGGATCGGGCCGTGGCCGCCAGCTCAAGCGCCAGTCCTCCTTCGATCGGTTGCTCGAACTGCTGCCGATCAGCGAGGATACGCTGCAGAAGCTGGCGACCTGGGCGATCTTCGCGATCTTCGGTGGTATATTGATCGCCATCGCCATCTATGCGGGGCTGCCCGACATGGCGCGCCAGCAGGCGGCAAGCCTGGCCGCGCGCGCCGGTTTCGAGGTGGAGAAGGTCGAGGTGCGCGGCGTCGAGCGCATGGACGAGATGCCGGTCTATAATATCGCGCTCGGCCAGGTCGATCGCTCGATGCTCTCGCTCGACCTGCCCAAGGTGCGGCAGGAAATGCTGAAGCTCGGCTGGGTCAAGGATGCGCGCATTTCCCGCCGCCTGCCCGACACGCTGGTCGTCGATATCGTCGAGCGTGATCCGGTCGCGGTGTGGCAGCATGACGGGCAACTGCATCTGATCGACGTGGCGGGCGTGGTGCTGCAATCGGTGTCGGCCGGGGCGATGCCGGACCTGCCGCTGGTGGTCGGCCCCAACGCCAATCTCCAGACCGCCGGCCTCAACAAGCTGATGGAAAGTGCGCCGGCCTTGAAGCCGATGCTCGCTGGTGCAACCTGGGTCGGAAACCGTCGCTGGGATCTGCGCTTTCAGTCTGGGGAGACGCTGTCGCTGCCTGAGGGGGAACAGACATCGGCGGCCGCGCTGGTGAATTTCGCGCGCATGGATGGCGTCAACCGGTTGCTCGGCCGGGGCATCGTCAAGTTCGACATGCGCGATCCCGATCGTTTCGTGCTGCGTCTGCCGCAGGGCCAGACCAGCGATAAGCCGGCAGCGGCGGACGCCAAGGCGGAAAAGACCGCAAGTGCGCCTGCCGCGGGCGAGGAAGGCTAAGTCATGGCACAGCCCAAGGTCGAAAAGCTCATCACCGCGATCGATATCGGATCGTGGAAGGTGTCCGCGCTGATCGCGGGGCGTACCGATACGGGTGAGCTGGCGATCCTGGGCACCGGCCAGCGCGAAAGCCGGGGCGTGCGCCGTGGCTTCATCGCCGACATGGAACGCACCGAACTGGCCGTGCGCGAGACGGTGGAACAGGCCGAGCGTGTTGCCGGCACCAATATCGAGGATGTCTGGGTCAGTTTCTCGGGCGGCAGCCTGGTCAGCGACGTCGTCACGGTCGAGCGCGACATGGGCGGCTATCGCGTCGAGCAGCCGGACATCGATGATCTGCTGACCACCGGCCAGCAGGGCATCGACCCTGATGGCCGCATCATCCTGCACGCCCAGCCGACCTGCTTCACCATCAATGGCAAGGTGCCGGTGAAGAAGCCGCTGGGCATGCATGCCGATTTGCTGGGCGTCGATATCCATGTCGTGCTGGCCGATGGCGCGCCGCTCGCCAATCTCGACCTGTGCGTCCGTGGCGCTTATCTCAACGTCAATTCGATCGTCGCTTCGCCGATCGCTACCGGGCTTGCCTGCCTTTCGGAAGAGGAGCGCGACCTGGGCGTGGCGCTGGTCGAGATGGGGGCAGGGGTCACCAATGTCTCGCTCTATGCCGGTGGCATGCTGGTGGGGCTGCATTCGATCCCGATGGGCGCGTCCGATATTACCGATGATATCGCTTCGGCCTTCGGCATCCGTCGCAGCCAGGCGGAGCGGATCAAATGCTTCTATGGTTCGGCGATGCAGAACCGCCGCGACTTCCGCGAGATGATCGAGATCGCGACGCCCCATGGCGATGTCGCCATTCCGGGGCAGAGCGCCGGCCCCAATGCGGAAGGCGGCAAGATCACCCGCGCGGCGCTGGTCGGCGTCATTTGCGAACGACTGAACCAGATCATGGCGGAAGTGAATGCGGCGCTGGCCGGCATGGGCTTCAACAGCACCGGGCGCCAGGTCGTGTTGACCGGCGGCGGCGCGGAGATGAAGGGCATTGCCGACTATGCGCAAGGCGCATTGGGGCGTGCAGTGCGGGTCGGTCGCCCGCGTGGCTTGTCAGCCATGCCCGAAGCGCATAGTGGCCCGGCTTTCGCTACTTTGGCCGGATTGGCGCTTTACGGCGCTTCAAACCCGGTTGATCTTAGGGCGATGGCGCCTGCGCCGCAAACCGTGCATCGTCTGGGCGCCCCGCAATGGTGGCAGCGCATGATGCGGGCGATGCGGACGAATTACTGAGCGAATTTGAACGAAAACGAAAATAGCAGGTGAAATACTCTATTTTCTGGTGTTAACAATTGATGACGGTTGTCACTTCCTGACGAGGAAGCTGAGGGAGCAAAGTATATGAGCATCGAGATCAGCCCGCCGCATGTGGACGAATTGAAGCCACGCATTGCGGTGATAGGCGTTGGCGGTGCAGGCGGTAATGCCATCGCGAACATGATCGCGGCCAGCGTCGAGGGCGTGGACTTCATCGTCGCCAACACCGATGCGCAGGCGCTGAACGCCTCGCCGGCCGAACGGCGCATCCAGCTTGGCCCGCAGATCACCGAAGGTCTGGGCGCCGGTTCGCGCCCCGAAATCGGTCGCGCGGCGGCCGAGGAAACGATCATCACCGTCGAACAGGCGCTGGAAGGCGCCCATATGTGCTTCATCACCGCCGGCATGGGCGGCGGCACCGGCACCGGTGCGGCCCCGGTCATCGCCAAGGCGGCGCGTGAAAAGGGCATCCTGACCGTCGGCGTCGTGACCAAGCCCTTCACCTTCGAGGGCAATCGCCGCATGAAGTCGGCGGAAAGCGGCATCGACGAGCTGCAGAAGCATGTCGACACGCTGATCGTCATCCCGAACCAAAATCTGTTCCTGATCGCCAACCCGAACACGACCTTCAAGGAAGCGTTCCAGATGGCGGACGAGGTGCTGCAGCAGGGCGTGCGCTCGATCACCGACCTGATGATCATGCCGGGCCTCATCAACCTCGACTTTGCCGACGTCCGTTCGGTGATGGGCGAGATGGGCAAGGCGATGATGGGCACCGGCGAGGCGGAAGGCGACGGCCGTGCGCTCCAGGCGGCGGAAAAGGCGATCGCCAACCCGCTGCTCGACGGTGTGTCGATGCGCGGCGCCAAGGGCGTGATCGTGTCGATCGTCGGTGGCGACGACATGCGCCTGATGGAAGTCGACGAAGCGGCCAACCATATCCGCGAACTGGTCGATCCCGATGCGAACATCATCTGGGGCAGCGCCTTCAACGACAATCTGAACGGCAAGATCCGCGTGTCGGTCGTCGCGACCGGCATCGACAATGAAGTCGGCAGCCAGGCCGCGCCGCTGACCCAGCCGTTCAGCTTCGCCAGCCGTCCGGCCGTCGCCGTGCCGCAGGCACCGCGTCCGGCACCGGTGGCCGCACCTGCCCCGGCCGCGCCGGTCGCTGCTGCGCCGGCTCCGGTCGCCGCGCCCGAGCCCGAAGCGCTGGAACTGGACGTGCCCGAAGCTCCGGCACCCGCGCCGATCGCCGCGCCTGCCGCCGAAAAGGCGCCGCCGGCCTTCGCGCCGGCGCGTCCCGCCGCCGTCTTCTCCGACGAGGATCCCTCGCAGGATGAACTGCTGCTCGGCGCCGAAGCGGCCGAACCGACGGCACCGGAAGCCGCGCCCAAGCCCGCCCAGCCGGCGCCGCGCGTCGCGACCGGTGGCACGCTGTTCGAGCGTATGGCCGGCCTGACCCGTGGCAGCGAAAAGGCGCCGGGCGCCGAAGAAGGCACGCAGGGTCTGGATATCCCGCGCTTCCTCAACCGCCAGAACAACCAGTAAGGCCAGCGTGCGGGCACAGGCCCGCACCGGCCTGCCAAAGGCGCGCCGTCGGTCGCTTCGGGCGACCCGGCGCGCTTTTTTGTGCAGGTCATTTCCCATTGCTTCCGCGATCCGCTAAGGCAGCCATGTGACACGATCTCATCTATGGATTCTCGGCAGCCTGCTTCTTGCCACGGCTGCGCAGGCGCAAACCGACCAGGCCGATCTGGTCCGGCCCTCGGGCGCCGCAGACCTCAACAATAATCTGGCGAAACTGGCCACCAATCCGCGTGATTTCAACGCGTTGGTGGGGGCGGGCGAAGCCGCGCTGGAGCTGGACGATGCCCGCGCGGCCGCCGGTTTCTTTGCCCGCGCCGACGCGATCCAGCCCAATAATGGACGCACCAAGGCGGGCCTGGGCCGGGTCATGCTGAAGATGCAGAACCCGGCCGAAGCGCTGCGCCTGTTCGACCAGGCAACCCGTGCCGGCTATCCCGAAGCGACCATCCAGGGCGACCGTGGCCTTGCGCGCGACATGACCGGCGACCAGGCCGGGGCGCAGCGCGATTATCATGCCGCCCTGCAACGCACACCGGACGATGCCGAACTGGTGCGCCGCTACGCCGCCTCGCTCGGTATTTCGGGGCAGGTGGATGCCGCCGACAAGGTGTTGCAGCCGCTGCTCTACAAGAGCGACCGAGCCGCCTGGCGCTATAATGCCTTCATCCTGGCGATGAACAACCGCCAGGCCGAGGCCAAGAAGGTGGTCGACCAGACCATGCCGGCCCAGCTGGCGAGCGCCATCACCCCTTATATGCAGAAAATGCCCTATCTGACGGCGGCGCAGAAGGCGGCCGCGGTCCATTTCGGCCATTTCCCGCAGGTGGTCGCGACCAGCATCACGCCGGTCGTGCCGACCCCGCCGGCACCGGGTGTCCAGCTGGCGTCGCGCGACGCCGCGCCCGCCGCCGCCGCGTCGACCGCGCCGTCCCAGGGGGATCGCCGCACGACCCGCAACGGCAGTGGCCGGCAGCGCGGCACGTCGCTGGCGCGCGCGCCGCTCGGCACGCCCCCCTCTAGCCAGTCCCGCGCCCGCCAGCCTACTGCCAGCCAGCCTGCCGCCATCCAGCCCGCGCCGACACAGAGCGGGACGCAGCTTGCCGCACAAGCCACGCAGCCTGCTGCCCCCACGCCGACGCCTGCGCCCGCAACCGTCCAGCCGCTGCCCGCCGACACGCGCGGCCGCCAGCCGATCGTCCAGCCGACGCCGAGCCAGAGCGCTCGTTCGGAGATGGTGCAGCCGGTGCCCGGTCAGGCGACGGCGCCCGCGCCGACCCCGGCACCAACTCCTGCCCCGGTCCGTAGCGCATCGGCCGATGTGCAGGGGCCGCCCGCGCCGGGCCTCGACGCGCTGGATGGCGGCGCGCCGCGCTCGACCGTACCGGCGCCGACCACCGGCCAGCCAAGCACCGCCTCGCAGCTCAATTCGAGCGCCCTTGCCCAGGCGTCGAGCGTGACCCCGCCGGCGCCGACGCCGCAGGCGCCGGTCGCCACCGAATTCACGCCGCCGGCCGACAGCGCCGCGCCGCAGCCGGCGCCGGAGGCGACCCGCAGCCTGGCCGACATTATCCACGCCATCGACGTGCCCGACAGCGAGCGCCGCTCGAACGTGGTCGCGGTCGACCTGGCTGAAGTCGAGAAGCTGCAGGCCGCCCGCCGCGCCGCCGCGCGTCAGGCGGAGGCCGACAAGGCGAAGAAGGCGGCCGCCGCCAAGGCCAAGGCGGAAGCCGACGCCAAGGCGAAGAAGGAAGCCGAGGAAAAGAAGCGGCTTGCCGCCAACCCCGCGCGCAACTGGGTGCAGATCGGCACCGGGCAGAAGAGCGCGCTGGCCTTCACCTTCAAGCGCTTGCAGGGCAAATATGACGCGGTCGCGCCGCAGGATGGCTGGAGCGCAAGCTGGGGCCAGACCTCGCGCCTGCTGATCGGTCCCTTTGCCAGCTTCACCCGCGCCAAGGCGGTCGAGGCGGACCTCAAGAAGGCCGGCGCCGATGCCTTCGCCTGGCAGAGCGACGCAGGCGAGGTGGTCGAAAAGCTGGGCAGCAAATAAGGGGGGGCGCATGACGATGCTCGGATCCTACGCCTCTCAGCCCGACCAGAGCCGGGGACGGCTCCATGCCGAACCGGGCGGCGAGATGCGCGGCCCGCGCGATATGTTCCAGCGCGACCGCGACCGCATCATCCATTCGATCTCCTTCCGCCGGCTGCGGCACAAGACGCAGGTCTTCGTGTCGCCCGACGGCGATCATTATCGCGTGCGCATGACCCACAGCCTGGAGGTGGCGCAGATCGGCCGCGCCATCGCCCGCACGCTGGCCCTCAACGAGGATTTGACCGAGGCCCTTTGCCTGGCCCATGATATCGGCCATCCGCCCTTCGGCCATGCCGGCGAGGATGCGCTGGAGGCGGCGCTGGAAGTTCATGGCGGCTTCGATCATAATGCGCATACGCTGCGCACGCTGATGCTGCTGGATTCGCCCTATCCGCGCTTTCGCGGCCTGAACCTCAGCTGGGAAATGCTGGAGGGGCTGGCCAAGCATAATGGCCCCGTGACCAAGCCGGGCTGGGCGATGCGCGAACTGGACGCGATGTTCCCGCTGGATCTCACCAGCCATGCCTCGCTGGAGGCGCAGCTGGCGGCGCTGTCGGACGATATCGCCTATGACAATCACGACATCGACGATGGCCTGCGCGCCGGGCTGCTGAGCCTGGAGCAGCTTTTGACCGTGCCGCTGGTGCGCCATTGCTGGGATCGGGTGACGGCCCGATACCCCGATGTGCCGCAGGACCGGCTGCTGCGCGAACTGGTGCGCGAACAGATTGGCGTGATGGCCAACGACCTGCTCACCACCACCCGCGCCAATATCGCGGCCGCCGGGGTGGAGACGGTTGCCGATGTCCGCGCGCTGGGCCGCACGCTGGTCGCCTTCTCGCCCGAACTGGCGGCGCAGGAACGCGAGCTGAAGCGCTTCATGTATGCGACCCTCTATCATCATCCCGACCAGCTGGCTGCCGCCGACCGGGCGCGGGTGATCGTGATGGACCTGTTCCGCGCCTATCTGGCCGATCCCGCGCTGATGCCGCCCGAATGGCGCGACGAATGCGCGCTGGAGGAACCAACCCGCAGCCGCCACATCGCCGACTTCATCGCCGGCATGACCGACCGCTATGCCGAAAAGCGCCATGCCGAGATTTGCGGGGCCCTGGTCTAGGCGCGAGCGGCCGTCTTCGACGCGACAGTTGAAAGTTCACAGCGTCGTTGCCCGCGCATTCTGGCGTGTTTGCACGACCCACGCGCCCGCGACGCGCCACCTGGGTCATGTCGACGCGCCTATGACGCCTCTCCCGCGCGACACCGACGCGACAATGAGGCGACAGCCAGGCGACAGTGAAGCGACGCCGGTGGGGCGTTGCGGGAGATAAGGCGGAAGGGGCAGGGGACTGTTCCATCGCGCAGGATAGATCAGAGAAAGCCGGAGTAGGAAAGGGCAGGAGGCGAGCGATCAGGGCTTTGGCTCTGGCCGGTGACGGCCAGAGGTGGCTGTAAATTCCTCCGCTGCAAGGTTCGGCAGAAGGCACGCGCCTCTACCGAAGGGAGCATGAAGTGGTGGAGGGGTATCAGCCTATCGAGAGGGGGATGCCCCTCCGTCAGGCCTTCGGCCAGTTCAAGGGAGACACGGGCCTCCCTTGAACTCCCCTTGCAGGGGAGGATGGTCTGGAAGCGGGCAGAAGCTGACCTTACCATATCCGTCATCCCGGACTTGATCCGGGATCCATTCAGCGCTTCCTTTCTGGCAGAGCGCAGAATGGATCCTGACTTTCGTCAGGATGACGCCAGCTGTGACTGGCAAGAAGCGACCAGAATCAGCCGATATTGTGGATTTTATCGTCGGATTAGCAGCCGTCAGACGGTGGGAATTTTACATGTCATAGAGCTTTTGCTGTGTCCGCTGCCGCGCCTTGGTGGCTGATGGATCACTTGCCAAGTGTCTGCGCCTTTTTGGAAGGCCGCTACGCATTGTAAATTTTCCGGTGCATCTTCACCGAACACAACAATCTTGCCACCATCACGTGACAGCATAAATCGACATTCCATTTCTTGCATGCGCTGTCTGCATTGCAGTTGATTAATATTAAAATTCAACGTTTTACCGTCCCCTGCATGCAGTAATACTGATGCAAGCCAGTCACCATTCCCAATCATCGCATTCGCTTCGAGGTCGTGCCAAATCGCGGCATTCAACTGCCCCTCCAATGGTTCAACAGGGGTCGCGAATATGGCCGAAGCGGCGAGGAGGGTTTTGGAAATCATGTAGGTAGCTTATGCAGACTAGCGGCAGTTATCTACAGTAACCCACTCCAAAGCGTCTGCTCCGTTCCCCACTCCAATTGCCGGTGTGGAAACGCTGCGTTGGCGTTCCGCCGGCTGGTCCGGTCGTCGCGCGGGCTTTATCTCTCTGCCCATGGCACTGCATCCCCAGATCGCGGCCTTTGCCGCCCAGCTTGACGATCTTTCCCGCCTGTTGCGGGCGCAGGGCGTGCGGCCCTGGGCGGATCGGATCGACCTCATTCAGCGCGCCGTCGCGGACTCCAACTATGCCGGCGTCAGCCGCTTCCTGGACATGTTCGACGGGGAGGGCGGCTTTGCCGCGCTGACCCTGGCGGATGAAGCGGCCGATGCGACGCTATCGCAATGCCGGACGGCGGCGCTGGCGATGGCGCAGCGGCTGGCGCGCGAGGAAGGCTGATCCGGCGATAACCTGCGTCCCTGCGACATTTGCCCGATTGACGCCGCCCGCGCTTTGGGCAAATGCGTGGGGCGTCTCCGGTGCCGAGGATTCGGCAGCGGGCACGATGCGGGAGAGCATGGGCGCCTTTCAGGCTTGAGCCCGTCGCCGAAGGAGCAACCGCCCCGGAATCTCTCAGGCCAAAGGACCGCATCGCGCGTAGATACTCTGGAAAGCGGATGGCCCCGTGCCGTCCCACCGAAGGGGTAAGCCAGCCGGCCCCAAGCCGCTGGTCAAAGCTCTCAGGTTCCGTGACAGAGGGGGTGGCATGCCGGAAGCGCCGATTCGTCGGCTGCCTGGCCTGTCGCCGCATCCCTCCTACGGAAAGGTCTTGCCATGACCGCCACTGACGACGTCGCCGCCCTCGAAGCGGAACTGCCCCTCGAAGCCCTGCCGCTGGACGCCTGGCACCGTGCCAAGGGCGCGCGCATGGTCGGCTTCGCCGGCTATCATATGCCGATCCAGTATGAAGGCATCATGGCCGAACATAGCTGGACCCGCGAACATGCCGGCCTGTTCGACGTCAGCCATATGGGCCAGCTCACCTTCTCCGACGAGACCGGCGGCGCCAGCGTCGACGCGGCGCTCGAAACCCTGCTGCCCAGCGACATCAAGGGGCTGAAGCCCTTCCGTCAGCGCTATTCGATGCTGCTGGACCAGGAAGGCGGCATCCTCGACGACCTGATGGTCTCGCGTCCCGGTGATGGTGCGTTCGAAGGCGCGGCGATCTACATGGTCGTCAATGGCGCGACCAAATATGACGATATCGGCTGGATGATCGAGCATCTGCCCGACGACGTCACCATGAACCATATGGCCGATCAGGCGCTGCTGGCGCTGCAGGGCCCGGAAGCGGGCGAGGCGATGGCCGCGCTGATCCCGGAAACCGCCGACCTCATCTTCATGCAGTCCGGTCCCTTCACCTGGCGCGGCGTGCCGCTGTGGATCAGCCGATCGGGCTATACCGGCGAGGATGGCTTTGAAATCAGCGTGCCGGGCGATTCCGTTACGCTGCTGGCTGATGCGCTGTGCGAACTGCCGCAGGTCAAGCCGATCGGCCTTGGCGCGCGTGATTCGCTGCGCCTGGAAGCCGGCCTGCCGCTCTATGGTCATGACCTGTCGCCCGCCGTCAGCACCATCGGCGCGGACCTGGGCTTCGCTATCCAGAAGCGCCGCCGCGAGGAAGGTGGCTTCATCGGCCATGCCCGCGTGATGAAGGAACTGGCCGATGGCCCCGGTTCCAAGCGCGTTGGCCTGAAGATCGAAGGCCGCCTGCCGGCCCGCGAAGGCGCGCAAATCTATGCCGGCGACATACTGGTGGGCGAAGTCACCTCGGGCGGCTTCGCGCCGAGCGTGGGCGCGCCGATCGCCATGGGCTGGGTCAGCCTACCTTATTCCGCGCTCGACACCGCGCTGGAGATCGAGGTGCGCGGCAAGCGGATTGCAGCGGCGGTTGCGCCGATGCCGTTCGTTCCGCATCGTTATCGCCGCAAGGCCTGAATTACCGCTTTTCGAGGAGAGCAAGCATGAGCCGCTATTTCACCGACGAACATGAATGGATCGACGTCGAGGGCGAAATCGCCACCGTCGGCATCACCGACTATGCGCAGGAACAGCTGGGCGACATCGTGTTCGTCGAACTGCCTGCCGAAGGCACGACCTTCGAAAAGGGCGACGACGCCGCCGTCGTGGAATCGGTCAAGGCCGCGTCCGACGTCTATGCCCCGATCTCGGGCGAAGTCGTCGAAGCCAACGGCGCGCTGGAAGACGAGCCTGCCCTCGTCAACAGCGATGCCGAGGAAGATGGCTGGTTCTTCAAGCTGCGCATCGCCGATGCTAGCGAGCTGGAAGGCCTGATGAACGAAGCCGCCTACAAGAAGTTCGTGGCGAGCCTCTAAGCAACATTAGCCCCTCCCCTTCAGGGGAGGGGTTGGGGTGGGGGACCGCCCCAGGGCGCCGCGCCAGGCGGACAGCCCCCACCCCCGGCCCCTCCCCTGAAGGGGAGGGGAGAAGGAGTCAGAATGCGCTACCTACCCCTTACCGACACCGACCGGCAGGAAATGCTGTCCGTCATCGGCGCCGAGACGATCGATGACCTGTTCATCGACGTGCCCGTCGAAGCCCGCCTGAGCGGCACCATCGCCGGCCTGCCCGATCATGCCAGTGAACTGGCGGTCGAGCGCCACATGGGCGCGCTCGCTCGCAAGAATCTGTCGGCAGGGGAAGCGCCCTTCTTCCTGGGCGCCGGCGCCTACAAGCATCATGTGCCCGCCAGCGTCGATCATCTGATCCAGCGCGGCGAGTTCCTGACCGCCTACACGCCCTATCAGCCGGAAATCGCGCAGGGCACGCTGCAGGTGCTGTTCGAGTTCCAGACTCAGGTCGCCCGCCTGCTGGGCGTCGATGTCGCCAACGCCTCCATGTATGACGGCTCGACCGCCTGCTGGGAAGCGATCGGCATGGCCCGCCGCATCACCAAGCGCGGCAAGGCGATCCTCTCGTCGGGCCTCCATCCTCATTATGTCTCGGTCGCCAACACCATGGCGAAGTTCACCGGCGACGCGCTGGTGCATCAGGCGCCGACGCTGGACGCCGCGACCGATATCGACGCGCTGATCGCATCGATCGACAAGGATACGAGCTGCGTCGTCGTCCAATATCCCGACATCCTCGGCCGCATCGCCGACCTGACCCCGCTGGCCGACGCTGCGCACGCCGCCGGCGCGCTGCTGGTCGCGGTCGTGACGGAACCCGTTGCGCTGGGCGCGATCAAGGCACCCGGCCATATGGGCGCGGACATCGTCGTGGGCGAAGGCCAGTCGATCGGCGTCGGCCTGCAGTTTGGCGGTCCCTATCTGGGTCTGTTCGGCTGCAAGCAGAAATATGTCCGCCAGATGCCGGGCCGCCTGTGCGGCGAGACGGTCGATGCGGCGGGCAAGCGCGGCTTCGTGCTGACGCTTTCCACCCGCGAGCAGCATATCCGCCGTGAGAAAGCCACGTCGAACATCTGCACCAACTCGGGCCTGTGCGCGCTGGCGTTCAGCATCCACATGACCCTGCTGGGCGAGAAGGGCCTGCGTGATCTGGCGACCCTGAACCACGGCCTGGCCGTGCAGGCTGCCGATCGCCTCGCCAAGGTGCCGGGCGTGACGCTGCTCAACGACGGCTTCTTCAACGAATTCACGCTGGTCCTGACCAAGGATGCGCGCGATGTCGTCCGCAACCTCGCCGACAAGGGCGTGCTGGCGGGCGTTTCGCTCGGCCGCCTGTTCCCGGACGCGCCGGAGATCGGCAATGGCCTGGTCGTCGCCGTGACGGAAACCGTCACGCCGGAGGATATCGAAACCCTTGCCGCAGCGCTTGAGGAGGAACTGGCATGACCATGTTGAAGGAAGGTCGCCCGACCACCCCGCAGGCCGTCGCGCAGGAGCATATGGCCCCGGAAACCGCCACCGGCAATCGCGCGCTGATGCTGGAGGAAAAGCTGATCTTCGAGATCGGCTCGACCGACACCACCGGCGTCGATTTCGCCGACGCGCCCAAGGTGGCCAGCCGCCTCGGTTCACTCGCCCGCACCGACAGCATCGGCCTGCCCGGCCTGTCGGAGCAGGAAACGGTGCGTCACTACACCCGCCTGTCGCGCCAGAATTACGCCATCGATCTTGGCCTGTTCCCGCTCGGCAGCTGCACCATGAAGCACAACCCGCGCCTCAATGAAAAGGTCGCGCGGATGCCCGGTTTCGCCGACATCCATCCGCTGCAGCCGCAGTCGACGGTGCAGGGCGCGCTGGCCGTGATCCATGAACTGGCCGCCTGGCTGGTGACGCTGACCGGCATGCACTCGGTCGCGATGTCGCCCAAGGCGGGCGCCCATGGCGAACTGTGCGGCCTGCTGGCGATCCGCGCCGCGCTCGAAGCCCGTGGCGACGCGCGCAGCGTCATCCTGGTGCCCGAAAGCGCCCATGGCACCAACCCGGCGACGGCTGCCTTCTGCGGCTACAAGGTCGAGGATATTCCCGCGACCCCTGATGGCCGCGTGGACCTGGAAGCCTTGAAGGCCCGTCTGGGACCGGACGTTGCGGCGGTGATGATCACCAACCCCAACACCTGCGGCCTGTTCGAGCGCGACATGAAGACGATCTCCGACGCGGTCCATGCCGCCGGGGCCTTCGTCTATTGCGACGGCGCGAACTTCAACGCCATCGTCGGCCGGGTCCGCCCCGGCGACCTGGGCGTCGACGCGATGCACATCAACCTGCACAAGACCTTCTCGACGCCCCATGGCGGCGGTGGTCCCGGTTCCGGTCCGGTGGTGCTGTCGGAAGCGCTCACCCCCTTCGCGCCGTTGCCTTTTGTGGAAAAGCAGGGCGACAAGTTCGTGCTGGTCGAAGAGGAAACGGCGGAGGATCACCACGCCCAGACCTTCGGCCGCATGGTCGCCTTCCATGGCCAGATGGGCATGTTCACTCGCGCGCTGACCTATATCCTCAGCCACGGTGCCGATGGCCTGCGCCAGGTCGCGAGCGACGCGGTGCTGAATGCCAATTACATCCTGCGCAGCCTGGATGACGTGCTCGACGCGCCCTTCGGTGCAGCAGGTCCGTGCATGCATGAGGCGCTGTTCAGCGACAAGGGGCTGGCCGAAGGCTTCACCACGCTCGACATCGCCAAGGGCCTGATCGACGAAGGCTTCCACCCGATGACCATGTATTTCCCGCTGGTCGTCCATGGTGCGATGCTGGTCGAACCGACCGAGACGGAAAGCAAGGCCGCGCTCGACCAGTTCATCATGGCGCTGCGCAGCCTGGCGGAACGGGCCAAGGCCGGGGACGAAGCGCTGAAGGGCGCGCCCTATCACGCCCCGCGCCGTCGCCTCGACGAAACCCTCGCGGCGCGCAAGCCGGTGCTGACCTGGTCCGAACCGGACCTGGCGGTCGCCGCCGAATAAGCCGGACGCAAAGGGCGGTGGAGGATCTCCACCGCCCTTTTTGCATCGGCCGGCCACAGACAAGGATTTGTCCATGAAACAGGACGCCCCCGCACCCTGGACTCCGCAGGGCGACGGCCCCGATCCGCGCCGCCATGCCCCCGCGACGCTGCGCAACCGCGATGCGATCGCGACTGTCCTGCGGGACGAACTGCCCGATGCCGGGCTGGTGCTGGAAGTGGCGAGCGGCAGCGGCGAACATGTCGTCCACTTCGCCGTCACCTTCCCCGCGCTCGATTGGCAGCCCAGTGATCCCGATCCCGCCGCGCTGGCCTCAATCGTAGCGCTGCGCGGCGACGCCAATCCGCCCAATCTGCGCGCGCCGCTACTGATCGACGCGGCGAGCGCCGACTGGCCGATCGATGCGGCCGACGCGCTGCTGTGCATCAACATGGTGCATATCAGCCCCTGGGCGGCGACGCTGGGGCTGCTGGCCAGTGGCGCGCAATTGCTGGCGCCGGGCGCGCCGCTGATCCTCTACGGCCCCTATGTCGAGGATGATGTGCCGACCGCCCCCTCCAATCTGGCGTTCGACCGATCGCTGAAGGATCGCAACCCGCAATGGGGCCTGCGGACCCTGACCGATGTCGACCGGGCGGCGGCCGGTGTAGGGTTCGGCCGCACGCGCCGCGTGTCGATGCCGGCCAATAATCTGATGCTGGTCTATCGTCGGGGTTGAGAGGCGCGGTTGATGCTCCTTCTCATTCAGGATGCGGGCAAGCATGGCTATCCTCCTGCTTTTATTGCGAACGATATGCAGAAGGATCATGACAAACCGGATCGGATAGGCAACAAAGACACGTCTGCCGCGTTCGCGCAGTTGTTTCCGTGATCGGGAGTTTGCCATGAAGACCGCCGCCCTGTTCCTTGCCCTGCCTTTGCTCGCTTCCGTGGCGGCCTGTGCCGCGACCAGCCAGAGTGCGCCCGCCGCGCCGACCGCCAAGGCCAAGCTGGCTGCCGGCGATGGTAGCGCGCGCGGCACCGCAGTCGTGACCCAGGCTGGCGATGGCCTGCATGTCGTGGTCAAGGCGCAGGGGCTGACGCCGGGTATTCACGCCGTGCATATCCACACCACCGGCGTTTGCACCGGGCCGGACTTCACCAGCGCGGGTGGACATTGGAACCCGACCAGCCACCAGCATGGCAAGGATAACCCACAGGGTATGCATATGGGCGACATGCCCAATATGCAGGCCAAGCCCGATGGTAGCGGCGAGATCGAATATGTGGTGCCGGGTGGCACGATCAGCGACGGCGCAACGCCGCTGCTGGATGCCGATGGCGCGGCGATCGTGATCCATGCCCAGGCCGATGATTACAAGAGCGACCCGACCGGCAATGCCGGCGGCCGCGTCGCCTGTGGCGTGTTGAGCGCGGGCTGACGCCTGCTGGCCCCGGCGCCCGCGTCCATCCGTCGCGGGCGCTGGGATCTTTGGCATCAGGCAATCTCTTTGCAGGCTGTGCGCAAGATGCTTCCACAGGGCAGGATCAGGCTCTAAAGCGCTTGGCGATGACCAACAGCCTGTTCTCGCTCGTCGCTGCCGAACTGTCCGCGCCGGCCGATCCGCGCGCGGCCGCGATGGCCGGGGCGCTGGCGGCGAAATATCCCGGCGCGGCGCGGGCGGTGCTCTTCTACGGCTCCTGCCTGCGCGAGGCCAATCTCGACGGGCTTATGCTCGATTTCTACCTGATCGTCTCCGATTATGAGGCGGCCTATGGCAAGGGCTGGCTGGCGCGCGCCAACCGGGCGATCCCGCCCAATGTCTTTCCGTTCGAACATGGCGGCCTGATCGCCAAATATGCCGTGCTGTCGGAGGCCGACTTTGCCCGGCTGAACAGCATGAAGGCGGACAATGTCTCGGTCTGGGCGCGCTTTGCCCAGCCGTCCCGGCTGCTGTGGTCGGCGGACGATCTGGCGCGCCAGCGCGCGCTGGCGGCGGTGGCGCAGGCCGCGCCGACCCTGTTGTCGCTCGCCCGGCCGATGGCGGACGGGCAGGGCGATGACCCGATCCTGCTGTGGAAGACCGGCTTCACCCTCACCTATAATGCCGAATTGCGGGCGGAGAAGACGGGGCGCTCGCTCTCGATCGTCGATGCCGATCCCGACCGCTATCGCCGCTTCGGCGCGGCGGCGCTGGCCGAGGGGCTGCCGCCGTCGCCCGACCATGCCGACAAGGTCTGGCGCGGGCTGCAGCGGCGCGGCAAATATCTCTCGGTGGTGCGCCTCGCCAAGGCGAGCTTCACCTATGCCGGCGGGATCGATTATCTGGCGTGGAAGATCAACCGCCATGCCGGCACCGCAATCGAGATCAAACCCTGGCAGCGGCGCTGGCCGCTGCTGGGCGCGGTCACTCTGCTGCCGCGGCTGTTCCTGGGTGGTTCGATCCGCTGAGCGCGTTCGACAGCGCCAGGCCCAGGGCATTGAGCGTGTAGGGCTTGCGCAGCACTTCATGCCCCCGGAAATCGTCGCTGTCGGTCGCGTCGCCGGTGAAGCCGGTGACGAACAGCACCGGCAGATGGCGCATATGGGCGGGCAGGGTACGGATCATTTCCGGTCCGGTCATGTCGGGCATCAGCACGTCGCTCATGATCAGGCCGATATCGGCATTGTTGCTGAGCAGCTTGGCGGCCTTGCTGGGATGGTCGCAGGCGATCGGCAGATGGCCGAGTTCGGCCAGCGCCGCCATGGTCTGGTTCAGCACGCGCGGATCATCCTCCACCACCAGGATGCGGGTAGGGGGATGGAGCGTGTGCAACTGCTCGCTCGCCGGGGCCTCTGCCGCGGCCTCCTGTTCGGTCAGGATGCGGCGCGGCAGGTAGATATGGACGCTGGTGCCGGTGCCCAGTTCGGATTCGATGCGGATTTCGCCCTGGCTCTGGCGCACGAAGCCGAAAATCTGGCTGAGGCCAAGGCCGGTGCCCTTGCCGACCGGCTTGGTGGTGAAGAAGGGCTCGAACACGCGGGCGGCGACCTCGGCCGTCATGCCACAGCCATTGTCGGTGACGCTGACGGTGACATAGTCGCCGGCCGGGCATTCGCCGATCTGGTTGGCGGCAAGCTGGGCCTGGCCGGTCGAGATGGTCAGCTTGCCCCGGCCCTCCATCGCGTCGCGGGCGTTGACGCACAGGTTGAGGAGGGCATTTTCCATCTGATGCTGGTCGACGAAGATGCGCCAGCCGCTCGCCTTGTGGGCGAAGCTGACGATGATCTGGTCGCCGATCGTGCGGTCGACCAGATCGGCCATGCCGCGCAGCAGGCTGTCGGGATCGACCGCATTGGGCAGCAGCGGTTCGGAACGGGCAAAGGCGAGCAGGCGGCGGGTCAGCGCGGCGGCGCGGTTGGCGCCCTCCATCGCATTGTCGAGATGATGGCCTGCCTCGGCCGGTTTCAGCCGCAGCTTGCGCTTGGCCAGTTCCAGCCCGCCGACGACGACCGCCAGCATATTGTTGAAGTCATGGGCGATGCCGCCGGTCAACTGGCCGACCGCGTCCATCTTCTGCATCTGGCGCAGATTATCCTCGGCGGCGGCGCGCTCGGCGGATTCGCGCTTCAGCTGCTCATAGGCGTCCGACAATTCGCTGGTGCGGGCGGAAACGGCCTCTTCCAGCCGGTCGGCGCGTTCGGCCTCCATATCCGCCATCCGGCGTGCGTTGCGCCGTTCGGTATAGGCCGCATTGACCAGCCACAGCGCGAACAGCACGCAGACCAGCAGGGCGAGGCCGACCATGCGCGAGGTCTTGCCAACAAATTCGGTGCGATCGCCCGCCAGGCTGACGGCCAGGCTGCGTTCGCGCAGTCGGGCATTTTCGGCCTGGATGACCAGGTCGATCAGCGCCGTCAGTCGCTTGATATCCTGCGATCGCCCGGCCTGATGGAATTGCGCCAGCGCGCCCATCTTCTGGTCATAGGTGGTGCGCAGGCCGATTTCGCTCAGCGTCTTGCCGCGCTGTTCGAAGGCGAACTGGAGCGCGCGGACATTGCCGCGCTGCCAGTCGGACTTGCGGGTGGCATAGGTCAGCGATTTGAGCTGGCTGGCGGCGGTGCGCCACTGGTCCTGGAACAGGCGGCCGGTGTCGGGGTCGAGGCTGATGACATAGCGGGCCAGCGTCACTTCGGCGCGGGCGGTCTTGGCCTCAAAGGCGCGGGCGAGCGCCATGATTTCCCAGCTGCGCTGCTGTTCGGCGAGGGCGCGCTGATGATCGCGCGAGGCGCTGCTGGCGCTGTAGAGCAGGGCGCCGAGCGATCCGATCAGCAATATGCCAAGGACCAGGGGCATGTAGCGCCGCGCCGCGGCGCGCCAGCCCCGGTCCTGTTCATCGATCACGTCGCGTTCCGCCATATACCGTTACACTAACCGAACTATGTTAACCGCGCGAATATGCAGGTTAGATGGTTCCGCTGCTGTAGCAGATTCTATCGCAGGAAATACCCGGTCGATCGTCGGAGTGTCGAAAAGCGCGATCAGTTGATCGCGCCGGTGGCCTTGCCGGCGGTTTCGAACATGGCGATGATCTGTTCGACCTGCTCGTCGCTATGTTCGGCGCAGAGCGAGCAGCGCAGCAGGAAGGTGCCGGCCGGGGTTGCCGGCGGGCGCGCCATGTTGACGTAGAGGCCCAGCTCCAGCAGCGTCTGCCACATCGCCACCGCCTGCATCTGGTCGGTCAGGATGACGGCGATGATCGCCGACTGCGGCGTTGCGCTGCCCAGCTTGAAGCCGAGGTCGGTCAGGCCCTGGTGCAGGCGCTGGCTGTTCTTCCACAGATGCGCGCGCTTCTCGCCGGCGTGCATCAGCTTGCGGATGCTGGTCGCGGCGGTGGCGACGACGCTGGGCGGCAGCGAGGCGGTGAAGACATAGGGACGGCAGACGAGGCGCAGGATCTCGAACTTGGGATGGTTCGAGACGCAGAAGCCGCCGACCGTGCCGACCGACTTGGAGAAGGTGCCGACCACGAAGTCGATCTCGCCCTCGACGCCCTGTTCCTCATATGCGCCACGGCCGTTCGGGCCGAAGAAGCCCATGCCATGGGCTTCGTCGCACAGGATCATGCAATTGGGGTGCTTGCGGATGGCGGCGACCATCTCGGGCAGCGGGGCGACGTCGCCCAGCATCGAATAGACGCCTTCCAGCACGACCAGCTTCAGCGCGTCGGCGGGCAGGCGGCCCAGGCGCTTGTCGAGATCCTCGACGCTGTTGTGGCGGAAGCGGACGATTTCGGCATTGCCCATGGCGCAGCCATCATAGATGGAGGCATGGCTGTCGGCGTCTAGCACGACATAGTCGCCCTTGCCCGCGAGGGTGGAGATGATGCCAAGGTTCGCCTGATAGCCGGTCGAAAAGACCATGGCGCCCGACGTGCCGTAAAATTCCTTGAGTGCGTCCTCGACTTCCTTGTGGCCCTGATAGGTGCCGTTGAGGACGCGGCTGCCGGTGGTGCCGGCGCCGAACTCGTCCAGCGCCTTCTTGCCGGCCGCGACCACGTCCGGGTCGAAGGTCATGCCCATATAATTATAGGTGCCGAGCAGGATGGTTTCCTTGCCCTTGATGATCGCGCGCGTGGGCGAAAGCACCTGGTCCATGACGATCGCATAGGGATCGCGCACGCCCGTCGCCAACAGCGCCTCGCGCTCGTTGATCAGCGGATCGAACTTGGAGAAGAGATCGCGGGTTTCGGTAGCGATGGCGGCGTCGGTCATAATATCCAAAGTCCCTTAACCGTTCGAGCTGAGCGAAGTCGAAGCTCTGTGCCGAGCGGAGCCGAGGCTCCCTGCTTCGCCTTCGCTCAGCAACGCCCTTCGACTTCGCTCAGGGCGAACGGCAAAAATCTAAATCAGGCGGCCTTGAGCTTGGCGACCGCGTCGACCAGCTGGCCCACGGTCTCGATCTCGGCCTGCATGTTCATGGTGATGATGATGTCGAACTCGTCCTCGATGGCGGCGACGAAATCCATCACGGTCAGGCTGTCCCATTCCAGGTCGCCGGCAAAGGTGGTGGCTTCGGTCAGCTCGACGCCCTTCTTGTTGAAGGGGGCGATCTGCGCTGCGACGCTGTCGAAAATCTCGCTGCGATCGGTCATTATCTCTTCAATCTTTCCATGAAAGCACGGCTTTTGCCGCCTTGGCTTGCTCTTTGGCAAGCGAATAAGGCGTCAATCGGGCAGCATCTGGGGCAAAATGCCTTGTTCGCGGCGCGCCGTGTCGCGCCGTGCTCTGCTATTCCAGCCCCACAGGGGCGGGAGGATCAGCGGAAATTGTCGGCGTAGGCCTGAATTTTCAGCGTCTTGGGCGGGGTCGCGATGACGGTGTAGGCGATCTTTTCGCGCTCAGCATAGGCGACGGCTGCGTCCTGCGAGGAGAAGCTGAGCTTCAGCTGCTGCTTGGTGTCGCCCGAGCCGGCCCAGCCGGTCAGCGGATCGGCCTTCTTCGCTTCGGCGGGCGCATATTCCAGCACCCACTTGTGAGTCAGCGCCTTGCCGGACTGGAGGGCGTTCTTCTGGATCTGGTAAATGCGCGCGGTCATCGCGATGGAACTCCGTAAAATCGTCATTGTGCGTTGCACCAGCGGTCACGCCCAAGTCAAGAGTTGCGGCGCGCGTCCGCATTTTTGGTGCGCAATGTGGCATTGGCGCTCGCCGGATCGTCGGGCCAGGGGTGGCGGGGATAGCGGCCGCGCATTTCCTTGGCCACGTCGCGCCAGTTGCCGGCCCAGAAGCCGGGCAGGTCGCGCGTCGTCTGGATCGGCCGGCCGGCGGGCGAGGTGAGCGAGAGGACCAGCGGGATGCGCTGGTTGCCGACGGTCGGATGCTGCGACAGGCCGAACAGCGCCTGCACCCGCAATTCCACGCGCGGGCCGCCCTCGGCCGCATAGTCGATCGCATGGGTGGAGCCGGCGGGCGAGCGGAAATCGGGCGGGGCGAGCCGATCGAGCTGTTGCTTGCCGTCCCAGCCGATCAGCGTTTCGAGCACGCCCGAAAGCTGCGACCGGTCGACGTCGGACAGGCGGCGCTTGCCCGCCAGCAGCGGCGGGAGCCAGTCGTCCAGCGTGTCGATCAGGGCGGCGTCGGACAATGCGTCGATCCCGGCAAAATCCGCCCGCATCCGCAGCGATTGCGCCGCCTCCGACCAGGGGAGGAGGGCAAGGCCGCCCTGCCGCACGCCATCGGCCAGCGCGGCGACCACGGCATCGGGGTCGGGCCGGTCATCGGAGCCGGAGGACAGGCGCACCGCGCCCAGCCGGCGCTCGCGCAGCGCCTCGATCCCGCCATTGGCGGGGCGGAACTTCACCGTGCGATGCTCGGCGATGCGCTCGCCGAACAAAGCGATCACCTCCGCCTCGCCGATGGGGGCGGCCGACAGGATGCGCGCGCCTGCGGCGTTGCCCTGCACTTCGCCCACCGCCAGCCAGGCTTCGCTGGCCAATGGCGAGAGTGGATCGAGCCGGAAGCCGCGCCCGCCCACGCTGGCCCAGTCGGCGCCATCGGCGGAGCGGCGCTTGGCGACGCGATCGGGAAAGGCAAGGGCGAGGCAGAGGCCGACATCGTGCAGTCCGCCTTCTGCGGCCGGGCGGCCATCGACCAGCCTGGCCCAGCGCTTGGCGAGGCCGCGACCGGCCTCGGCCCGCTTGCCACCCTCGCGGCGCCAGCGCTGGAGCCGCAGGGTGAGGTCGGTATCCTGCCCGCCCAGCCCGCGTTCGCCGAGCAGGACTGCGATCTCGGCGGCGGTGCGGGCAAGGCCGCGTTCACCGGCGCGCACCAGCATATGGGCGATGCGCGGCGCCAGCGGCAGGGTGGCCAGCGCCTTGCCATGGGCCGTGATGCGGCCGTCGGCGTCGAGCGCCTCCAGGGCGGTCAGTCGCTTGGCGGCCTCGGCCACGGCGGCGGCGGGCGGCGCGTCGAGCCAGCGCAGGCTGGCCGGGTCGCTGACGCCCCAGAGCGCGCAGTCGAGCAGCAGGCTGGACAGGTCGCTTTCCAATATTTCGGGCGGGTCGAAGGGCGGCATGCCCGCCGTTGCCGCGGCCTCCCACAGGCGATAGGCGACGCCGGGCCGCTGGCGCGCGGCGCGGCCGGCGCGCTGGGTCGCCGACGCCTGGCTGGCGCGTTCGGTGACGAGGCGGGTGACGCCGGCGGCGCGGTCATAGCGCGGGCGGCGGGCAAGGCCGCTGTCGACGACGATGCGGACGCCGTCGATGGTCAGGCTGGTCTCGGCGATCGAGGTGGCGAGGATCACCTTGCGCCGCCCCTCGCGCGAGGGGCGGATGGCGGCGCGCTGGGCACTCGGATCGAGCGAGCCGTGCAACATGTGGACCTCGAACGCGCCACCCTCGATCCGTTCGGCGGTGCGCTCGATTTCCCGGACGCCGGGCAGGAAGGCGAGCAGGTCGCCCTGCGTTTCTTCCTCCAGCGCGCGGCGGATGGCGGCGGCCATCTCATCCTCGATCCGCTTTTCGGCATGGCGGCCGATATGGCGTAGTTCGAGCGGCTGGATCTTGCCCTCGCTTTCGATGACGGGCGCGCCATCGAGCAGTGTCGAGAAACGCGCGCCGTCGAGCGTGGCCGACATCGGCAGGATACGCAGGTCCGGGCGCAGCGCCGCCTGCGCATCGAGCGCCAGGGCAAGGCCGAAATCGCTGTCCAGGCTGCGCTCATGCACTTCATCGAACAGCACTGCCGACACGCCGGCCAGTTCGGGATCATCCTGGATGCGGCGGACGAAAATGCCCTCGGTCAGTACCAGCAGGCGCGTCTTCGCGCTTACCTTGCTGTCCATCCGCGTCGCATAGCCGACCGTGCCACCGGGCTGCTCGCCCAGCATCTCGGCAATGCGCTCGGCCGCGGCGCGGGCGGCGAGGCGGCGGGGGGAGAGCAGCAGCACCTGCCCCTCGCACCAGGGCTGGTCGAGCAGCGCCGGGGCCACCGCCGTCGTCTTGCCCGCGCCCGGCGGCGCCACCAGCACGGCATTGCTGCTAGCGCGCAGGGCGGCGAGCAGGTCGGGCAGGACGGCATGGATCGGCAGGGCAGGGGCGGTCATGGTCCGCTCCCTCTCGCGCCAATCCGGGCGGAGCGCAAGGCGCGGCGGGCAGAAATGGCGATGCCCGAAGCCGTGTGGCTCCGGGCATCGCGTCTATTCTGGCGATGGCGCGCGACGGTTAGTCGTGGCCCTTGCTCATGAACTGTTCGACGACGTTGGACATGTCGAAGCTCTTGCCGCCCTGGACCGGCGGATATTTGGCGAGCGTCAGCAGATGCTCCTTCATCAGTTCGCCCAGCGGCCCGGTCTGCCAGGACACTTTCTGGATCAGATGGCCATAGGAGTCGCTGTTGTCGTAGCTTTCGAACGGATCCATGCGGATGTTGAACACCAGCGGCTTGGAGCGGCCGACCATGTTGTCGTAATAATCCTCGTTGGTCGAGAAATGCCATTTCCACGGACCCATCCGCATCGAGGTGAGCTTGGATTCATTATAGTGGAAGATGTGGTTGCGGGCCGAATCCTCGGTCTTGCCGAGCCAATAGTCGAGATTATTCTCGCCATCGATATATTGCTGCTTTTCGGCCAGCACCTTCTCCTTCACGTCCGTCACGCCGGCGGCGACCGCGAGCGTGGTGAACATGTCCTGATGGCACTGGATGCCGTTCTTGAGCTGCAGCGGCTCGATCACGCCGGGCCATTTGAGCATCGAGATGACGCGGACGCCGCCCTCATAGGTGGTCATCTTCTCGCCGCGCCAGGGCGTGGTCGCGCCATGCGGCCAGGAACTATGTTCCGGACCATTGTCGGTCGAATACCAGACGATGGTGTCGTCCTCCAGGCCGCTTTCCTTCAGCCAGTCGAGCACGATGCCCACATCATGGTCATGCTGGAGCATGCCCGAGCCGTGCAGGTCCGCCTCCGACGTGTATTTCTCGGCGGCATAGCGCCATTTGTCGTTGAGGCGGGTGTAGAGATGCATGCGGCTGGTGTTGAGCCAGACGAAGAAGGGTTCGTCGGCATCCTTGGCCTTCTGCATGAAGTCGAGCGCGGGCGGGATGAACTCCTTCTCGTCCACCTCGTGCATGCGTTCCTGGTGCAGCGGGCCGGTGTCGACGATCTTCTGCTTGCCGACCTTGCCGAAGCGGGGATCCTCGGTCGGATCATCGACATCGGTGGCCCAGCTGTGGATCACGCCGCGGGCGCCGAATTTTTCCTCATAGGCTTCCAGGCTGCCGGCATAGGCTTCGGCGAAGCGCTTATAGTCGCGCTGCTCATCCTCTTCCGACACGTTGAGGTGATAGAGATTGCCGAAAAATTCGTCGAAACCATGGTTGGTCGGCAGATGCTCGTTGCGATCGCCCAGATGGCTCTTGCCGAAATGGCCGGTGCGATAGCCCGCCGCCTTGAGCACTTCGGCCAGGCAGGGCGATGCCGGCTGAAGCCCGAGGGGATCGCCTGGCTGGCCGACGGTCACCATGCCCGACCGGATCGGATATTGGCCGGTGATGAAGGCAGCGCGGCCGGCGGTGCAGCTTTGCCGGGCATAATGGTCGGTGAAGCGGATGCCGCCATAGCCGATGCTGTCGATATTGGGCGTGGTATAGCCCATCGTGCCCAGGCCATAGGCGCTGACATTCTGCCAGCCGATATCGTCACCCCAGATGACCAGGATATTGGGTTTCTTCTTCGCCATGCTGAGTCTCCGATCATGATGGATCGGCCGAAGGGTAACGGCGGGCGGGTCGCGACGCTGCATGGGGATAATCCCGAGATCGGGCGGGAACATCCCCGATGCCCGGAAATGGGATGTGGGTTCTAGCCGAACAGATAGATGTGAATCGGGTTTTTCGGATCGAGCAGCATCTTGGTCGTCAGCGCCAGCGACATGATGATGAGCAGCGGCTTGATCAGCTTCGAGCCGAACCGCATGGCGAGGTGCGATCCGATCTGGCCGCCGGTGATCGATCCGACCGCCATGGCCAGGCCCGCGATCCAGATGACATGGCCGCCCGCCATCATGGTCAGCAATCCCGCGACATTGGAGGCGAAATTGGCAGCCTTGGTCTGGGCGGTGGCGCGCAGCAGCGACAGGCCGCCCAGCGCGATGAAGATGGTGGTGTAGAAGGCGCCGGCTCCAGGCCCGAAGAAGCCGTCATAGAAGCCGACCACGCCGATCATGCCGGACAGGCCCCACATGCCGACGCGGGCATGGCGATCGGCATCGCTGAGCTTGGGCGAGAAAGTGAAATAGGCCGCCATCGCGATCAGCAGCGCGGGCATCAGTCCGGCCAGGATCGACGGATCGACCCGTTGCAGCAGCCAGGCGCCGCCGATCGACCCGATGAAGGCGGCGATCACCGGCCCCTTGTAGGTCGCAAGGTCCATATGGCCGCGCCGGGCATAGGCGACGCAGGCGCCGAAGGTGCCAAGGCAGCTTTGCAGCTTGTTGGTGGCGACCGCTGGCACCGGCGGCACGCCGGCGGCGAGCAATGCGGGCAGGGCGATGAGGCCACCCCCGCCCGCCATCGCGTCGATGCAGCCGGCCATGAAAGCGGCGGCCATGAGGAAGGCGATGGTTTCGGGGGACAGGATCACGATATTACCCCGTTCGGGCTGAGCGACGTCGAAGCCCGCACCAGAGCGAAGCGAAGGAACGTCGCCTGCGGCTCAGTTCTGCCCTTCGACTTCGCTCAGGGCGAACGGATATTGGAAGGGGAAACGAGCGAAGCCACCCGTCTCCTCAACTTATGGCTTGCCGCATGTTCCGGGGCAGCGGACTTAAAATCCGCTTCGGAAATGCGTCAGTACGCCCGTGCTATCGCGAATTCGACCGCTTCGGTAAGGGCCGCTTTTGCCTTGCCGGCATCGAACATGCCCAGCGCGTCGATCGCGCGCTGGCCATAATGGCGGGCGCGGGCCAGCGTGTCGGCAATCGCGCCGGTCTGGCGCAGCAGCTGCGTCGCATGGGCCAGATCCTCGTCGCTGATGCGATGGCCCGAGATCGCGGCCTTCCAGAAGGCCTTGTCCTCGTCCGAGCCGCGGGCATAGGCCAGGATCACCGGCAGGGTGACCTTGCCGTCGCGGAAATCGTCGCCGGCATCCTTGCCCATGGTGGCGCCATCCGATTCATAGTCGATCGCGTCGTCGATCAGCTGGAAGGCGATGCCAAGGTTGCGGCCATAGACGTCGAGCGCATGCTCCTCCGCCTCGCTGCGGTCGGCGACCACGGCGGAAATGCGGCAGGCGGCGGCGAACAAAGCGGCGGTCTTGGCGCCGATGATGTCGAGATATTGTTCTTCGCTGGTGTCGATCTTGCGCTGGGCGGTCAGCTGGTTGACCTCGCCTTCGGCGATGATCGCCGATGCGCCCGACAGGATCTTCAGCACCTTGAGCGACTCGGCCTCGACCATCAGCTCGAAGGAGCGGGAGAAGAGGAAGTCGCCGACCAGCACCGAGGCGCTGTTGCCCCAGATGATGTTGGCGGTCTTGCGGCCGCGGCGCAGGCCCGATCCGTCAACGACATCGTCATGCAGCAGCGTGGCGGTGTGGATGAACTCGACCGATGCGGCCAGCTTGTAATGGCGCGATCCGGCATAGCCGACCAGGTCGGCGCAGGCGAGCGTCAGCATCGGCCGCAGCCGCTTGCCACCGCCGGCGATCAGATGGCCGGCCAGTTCCGGGATCAGCGGGATGCGCGACTGCATCCGGTCCAGGATCACGCTGTTCACCTGGTTCATGCCATCGGCGACGAGCGCCATGATGGGAGCGAGCGAAGGGGCGCTGGTGCGGCCGATCGGGTGGACGTTGCCGGGGGAGGATGCAGTCATGACAAGCGTCCTCTGGCGGGGCAAAAAGCAGATGGCAAGCGGGAATAGCTTGCCTGCGCGGCGCAATGGCGCAAAAAGCGCGCCGGACGATTGATTGACGCATCGCAGTAACGGAAAAGCCACGCCTTTTCCCGCCGCGATGCCCCTGTGGAGAATGCCAGGTGGATGAGACTTTGAAGCGCTATCGCGAGAGCATCGACAATATCGACGCGGCGCTCGTCTTCATGCTGGCGGAGCGGTTCAAGGTCACCCAGGCCGTAGGCGAGTATAAGGCGACCCACGACCTGCCGCCGGCCGATCCGGGCCGGGAGGAACGCCAGATTTCGCGCCTGCGCCAGCTCGCGCTCGACGCCAATCTCGACCCCGACTTCACCGAGAAGTTCCTGCGCTTCATCATCGACGAGGTGATCCGCCATCATGAGCGGCTGCGGGAAGGCTGATTGTAAAAAATGCGCGAAACAGCGCATTTTTGAGGCGGTACCAGCCCGCTCCTCCACCCGGCCACCCACAGAATACTGCCGTTGGGTGACCGGGTGGGGAGCGGGCCGGTGCGGCAGAATGTGCGGCAGCACATTCTCCAAACAAGGCTTTACCCGGCTGGATAATTTTCGTGGCCCGCATTGGGCCAGTGGAAATGCGTGTAGGTCAGCATGGTCGAGAAGCTTTCCGACCGGACCTGATGCCACCAGCCGATCGGGATGAAGAGCAGGTCGCCCGGCGTCAGGCGCACTTCGTAGCGCAGCACGTCGCGGGCGCGCGGATAATGGGCGAGCCGCGCCGGATCGGTCAGGTCGCCGACATCGCTGAAGACATGGCGGTTATGCGCCAGCCGGCCGGTCTGCGACGGTGGCACCAGGATGACATGCTTGGTGCCGGTCACCTGCGCCAGCAGATTGTTGGTGAGGTCGAAATGCAGCGGGGTGAACGCACCCGCGCCGCCGATCCAGAGCATGCCGGGCGTCGGCGCCAGATAGGCGTCGGGATGGCCGAGGTCGGCCTGTAGCGGTGCGAGCGCGGGGCCGTTCGCCGCGCTGTTATAGGCGGTCAGATAAGCGTCATTGCCGCCATCGCGCACCAGGTCGATGAACTGGCGGAAGGGCGCGCGGCGCTTGTGCCGGTCCTTGGCCAGCTCATAGTCGGCGGCCTGTGCGCGGCCGCCCTGATATTCGATTTCCGCCCCGCCAATGGCATCGGCCAGATAGTCCGGCGTCCATTTTGCGCGGGCGGTCCAGCCCTCCATCGCCCCCTTGATCAGGACCGGGCGGCCGGGCGCATAGAAATTGTGCAGGAAATCCTCGCCCGACAGCATGTCGGCGGTCAGCAGGCCGGAGGCATAGGGGGACAGCGCGCGCTGCTGCTCCATGACGTTGAGCATCCAGTCGCGCCGCTTGAGCGCGAGCGCGCTGTCGTCGCGCGGCGCTGGAGCCGGCTTGGGCGGCACATGGGGCACGGCATTGGCGGACGGTGCGCCAAAGCCGACCTGGCGCAGGGCCATCTGCATCTGCATGTCCGCCGCCTGCGACAGGATCGAGGGAAGCGGCGGGGTGCGGCCGGATTTGCTCATGACCCGCCCTAGCGCGCGATCATGACCGCCATGTTGCAGGATGTGACGAACCTGTGACGGGGCGGTGGCGGCTCAGGCTGGCTCCACTACCTCAGTGCGTTTCGGCTGCGACCGGCCCAGCAGCACGCCGCCCAGCGCCAGCGCGAAGCCGGCGATCTGCACCGGGCCGAGCTTTTCGCCGAACAGCAGCCAGGCCTCGACCGCGGCGAGTGGCGGCACCAGCAGCAACAGCATCGACATGCGCGTCGGTCCCTGGGTGCGCACCAGCCAGACCAGCAGCGACAGGCCGGCCGCCGACAGGCCCAGCACCGACCAGCCTAGGCCGATCCACATCATCGGGCTGTTGTCCCAGCGCCATTCGCCCACGATCAGGGTGGCGGCGATCGCCACCAGCGCGCCGCCGGCATTCTGCACCGCGCCCGACACCCAGATCGGATCGCCGCCGATCGTGCCGCGCTGGATCAGCGTGCCGCCGGTCATCGCCAGCACCGCGACGATGCCGGCAACGGCGGGGATCAGGGTAATCGCGCCCGCACCCGACTTGGCGATCGCCGGCATCAGAACGCAGCCGACGCCCAGGATGGCGATGGCAAGGCCGCTCCAGGCGCGCGCGGGCAACCGCTCGCCCAGGATCGCGACGCTGGCGACCGCGACCATCAGCGGCTGGGTCGCGCCCAGCAGCGACATGATGCCGGCCGGCATGCCATGGCTGACCGCCCACCAGCTGAGCGTGAGGTACAGGCCGTGCAGCATCGCGCCCGCCGCCAGATGCAGTCCCAATCGCCGGCCGCGCGGCCAGGGCTGACGCCCATGGAGCGCCAGCGCGCCCAGCAACAATGCGGTCAGGCACAGGCGCGCGGCCAGGATCAGCTCGGGCGCGCCATGGGGCACCATCGCGCGGGCGACGATGAAGCCGGTGGACCAGATCAGGACGAACAACAGGGATGCGATGATGCCGAACATGGCGCAGCCCATGGCCGATGCGCGCCTCCCTGTCGACCCGGCCAAGAGGCGAAGGGATCAGAAGCTGCCGATCGTCGGCCGGAATATCATTCCCGGCCCGCGCGGATCGCCGCGCCGCCCGCGATCGGCGTGATCGCGACCAGCAGGAGGGAGGCGGCGCCCAGGAATTTGAACGCGGCGCCGCTGCCATCGCCCAGTGTGCCTGCGCCAAAGATCAGCAGCGGCACCGCCAGCGGCAGGGCGAGCAGGCCGGCCAGAGCGCCCGACGAGCGCAGCCCGGCGGTCAGGGTCGCCACCAGCAGGCCGAGCGCGGCGAGCGCGGGGGTGCCGATCAGCAGCCCGGCCTCCAGCGTCAGGATCGTCGCGCCGTCCAGCTTCAGCAGCGCGGCGGCGGGCAGGGCAGCGATCATCAGCGGCGGGCCGAAACCCAGCCAATGGGCGATCAGCCGGGCGATCACCACCATCTCCTCGCTGATGCCGCGCAGCGCGATCTGGTCCAGGATGCCGGCGTCGCGATCGGGCGCGACCAGCCGGTCGACCGGCAGCAGGCTGGCGAGCAACGCCGCGATCCACAGCATGCCGCCGCCGGTGCGGGCGAGCAGGGCGGCGTCGGGACCGACGGCAAAGGGATAGAGGCTGGCGACCAGCAGCAGGAAGGCGACCGGCAGCCACAGTCCGGCCGAGCGCCAAGCCTGTCCCAGGTCGCGGGCGACGAGCAGGGCGATCAGTCGCATGACGCCTCCTGCGCCGGGTCCGGCACATGGGCGGCCATGTCGATCCGCACCGGATCGGTCAGCGGCAAAGGCTGGTGCGAGGCGGCGACGACGATGCCGCCGGTTGCCAGATGGTCCGCCACCGCCGCGCCGAGCAGCGCGACCGACGCGTCGTCCAGGCCATTGGCCGGTTCGTCGAGCAGCCAGATATCCGCGCGGCTGGCGATCACGCGGGCGAGCATGGCGCGCTTGCGCTGGCCGGTGGAAAGCATGCGCACGGGCACGTCGCGCAAGGGGGCGAGCGCCATGGCGTGGAGCGCACGGTCGAGCGCGGCCGCATCCACCCGGTCGAGCCGTGCCCAGAAGCCGAGTGCGCGGTGGAGCGGCAATTCCATGTCGAGCGCCAGCCGCTCGTCGGCCAGCGCGACGCTGCCCTGGCGGACGATGGTCCCGGCATAAATGGGCAGCAGTCCGGCGCACTGGCGCAGCAGGCTCGACTTGCCGATGCCGTTGGCACCGTGCAGCAAGGCGCTGCCGCCGGCCGCCAGCACCAGATCGACGCCGGCAAAGAGCAGGCGTCCGCCGCGCAGACAGGCCAGGCCCGACAGGCGCAGCGCCGCGCCGCTCATGGGGCGACCATATCCTCCAGCACATGCATGTCGATGTCCGACAGGCCGAAATGATGGCCGACCTCATGCACCACGACATGGGTGATGAGCGCTTCGAGCGGCACGCCGGTTTCGACCCATTCGTCGAGCAGCGGGCGGCGGAAAAGATGCACGGTCGGCGGCAGGTCGCCGGTCTGCGCCTCCTGCCCGAAGGGACGGCCGCTATAGAGGCCGGTCAGGCCGAACGGATCGTCAATCTCCATCTCCTTCAGGATATCGGCGTCGGCGAAATCCTCCACCAGCATCACGACATTGGAGAGATAGGAACGGAAGGGCTCGGGCAGGCGGCTCAGGGCCTCCAGCGCGAGTGTCTCGATTTCCTGTGGGGTAGGGGCGAAGCGGAACGATTGACCAGTGTCAGGCATGGCTGTCACATAGGCGAAAGAAATAACGCAGGATAGAGAAATGCTTGCCAGACTGAACGAAACGGAACGGGCGATCGCGCTGGCGGATTTGCCCGAATGGACGGCGGTCGCCGAACCGGACGGGATTGCGCGCAGCTTCACCTTTCCCGACTTCGTCGCCGCCTTCGGCTTCATGACGCGCGTCGCGCTGCTGGCGGAAAAGGCCGACCATCATCCCGAATGGTCGAACGTCTATAATCGGGTCGAAATCACGCTCACCACCCATGATGCCGGCGGCCTGTCGCAACGGGACATCGATCTGGCGAAGGGGATAGAGGCGCTGTTGCGCTGACGCTTGACGCGGCATCGCCCGGCCGATAATCGCCCCGGCAACATCAAGAGTCGGGCCAACGTCCGACACCAACCTGCTCCCCGAGCAAGGTGGTGCCTTTCGAAAGAGGGGGATGTGGCCGGACCGGCAATCCAACGGGACATGCAGCCACGACGACGTTGATCCGATGCTTGGTCACACACCAGCAGACGGAAGCATGACGTGCCCATTTCCACACAGCAATTTGCCAGCGACAATTATGCCGGGGCCTGCCCCGAGGCGCTCGACGCGATGCTCGCGGCGAACAGCGGATCGGCAACGGCCTATGGCGAGGATGAATGGACGCAGCGCGCGGCCGACAATTTCCGCACCCTGTTCGGCGGCGATGCGGAGGTGTTCTTCGTCTTCAACGGCACGGCCGCCAATTCGCTGGCGCTCGCGGCGCTGTGCCAATCCTATCATAGCGTGATCTGTTCGGCCGCCGCCCATGTCGAGACCGACGAATGCGGCGCGCCCGAATTCTTCTCCAACGGGTCGAAGCTGCTTGCCGCGCCCTCGGCCGACGGCAAGCTGACGCCGGACGCGATCCGCCAGCTCGCGACCAGCCGGTCCGACATCCATTTCCCCAAGCCGCGCGTCGTCACCATCACCCAGCCGACCGAGACCGGCCTTGTCTATACGGTCGAGGAAGTGCGCGCGATTTCCACCGTGTGCCGCGAACTGGGGCTGAAACTGCATATGGACGGTGCGCGCTTCGCCCATGCCTGCGCCAGCCTGGGCTGTGACCCGGCGGAGATCAGCTGGAAGGCGGGCGTCGACGTGCTCTGCTTTGGCGGCACCAAGAATGGCATGGCCGTGGGCGAGGCGGTGATCTTCTTCGACCGCGTGCTGGCGCAGGATTTCGACTATCGCTGCAAGCAGGCGGGGCAGTTGGCGTCGAAGATGCGTTTCCTGTCGGCGCCATGGATTGGCCTGCTGGAAAGCGGGGCATGGCTGCGCAACGCCCGCCATGGCAATGATTGCGCGACCCGGCTGGCGGCGGCGATCGCCGACCTGCCCGATGTCAGCCCGATCTTCCCGGTGGAAGCCAATGCGCTGTTCCTGTCGGCCCCCGCGCCGGTGCTGGACGCGCTGCGCGCGCGCGGCTGGCGTTTCTACACGTTCATTGGTGGCGGCGCGCGATTCATGTTCGCCTGGGATGCGCAGGTGGAGCGGGTCGACGAACTGGCCCGCGACATCAGGGAAGCCTGCCTGGCGATCGCCGCCTGACCAGAAGCTGATCCGAATAGGCGCAAGGCCATGGGCGGGCCGGCGCGGATGCGCGTTCGCTCATGTCCTTGTTACGATATCGAAATGTCATCGGGCAGCGAGGTCGGATAGCGGGATGATCCGTTGAGGATGCTCCAAAGCGGATGATCTTGCCTGGTCCAGCTAATTGAAAAGAGGCGCTGATCCGGGCCTTCATCACGCCGCCGGCACAGGGGCCGGCGCGTGGACGGAGGCTGTCATGAAGAGGATCGGATGGTTGCTGCTGGGCGTCATGGCGCCGCTGCCGGGGCAGGCGCAGGAGGCGGCACCGATGGCCGAAGCGCGGGCGGCGATCGAGACCGCCGATCTGGCCGCGCTGCCGCCGGAGGTGCGCGCTGCGATCGGCCGGGCCTATTCGGTGTCGGAAATCCTGCAGATACGGGGCGTCGAGAAGGTGCCGGGCCAGACGCTGGCGGTCGACGAATTGATCTTCAAGCCTGATGGCATGATCGAGTTTACCGGCCAGCATCCCTGGGTGCTGCTGTTCGCCAAGCGGATGCGGATCGAGGATCCACAGTCCTTGCTGGGTATCCGACGGAATACCGCGCTGCTGGCCGGACCGAAGGGCCAAGCGGGACAGACCGGTACACACGGTGCCCGTGGCAATCGTCGCGGCTCTGACGGTGAGCCGGGACGGCCGGGGGGACGCGGCACCAATGGCGGACCGGGTGCGACGGCGCGGGTGCCCGATCTCTACATCGTGGCCGGCCGGCTGGAGGCGACGGCGACGGGCAGCCCGCTCAATCAGGTGCGCATGAACATCGATTTTCGTGGTGTGCCGGGTGGCGCCGGGGGCGCGGGCGGCAGCGGTGGAGCCGGCGGTGATGGCGGCGGTGGGCGTAATGGCAGGGCTGGACCGTTTGGGGATTGCCGACGAGGAGCGGGTGACGGTGGAGACGGCGGGCGTGGTGGTCCGGGGGGCAATGGCGGCGCGGGGGCCAATGGTGGCGATGGCGGCGCGGTCTATGTCATCGGCCCGGCCGCGGTGACCGACATCTTCACCGCAGGAGACATCCTGACCGGCGGCGGAGCTGGCGGACGCGGCGGGGCTGCAGGGCTGGGTGGCCAGGGTGGTGCGCGGGGATCACGCGGATCTCAGCCGGGGACATGTGGTGGCGCGCATCCGGGCGATGTCGGCGCGACGGGGCCGCGTGGCCAAGTCGGGCCTGACGCACAGCCCGGCACTCGGGGCCGTGTCTTCGCTGTCAGGATTGGCGGGCTGGATATGCTACAGGCGCCGCCCTCACCCTGAGGTCGCTCAGGGTTCCTCGCCCTCGATCCGGGCGTCATAGCTGCTCAGCGCGCTGATGACGTCCGGCATCTTCTCGTAGCGCTTGCGCAGCAAGGCCAGCTTCGCGTCAGTGCCAGAGCAGAGTTCGGCGACGCTTTCCTCGATATAGGCGCGCCGTTCCGCATCATAGGGTTCCTCGCCGCGGAAATGGTCGCAGCTGTCGCGGTCGACCATGAAGGCGGTGACTTCGCGCGGGAAGGGGGCGGGCTGGGCTGCATTGCTGGACGGCGGCAGGTCGAGCGAATTTGTCGGGCCGGGCGGGCCGACGGTGACGATCGGCGCCGGGCGCGAGGGCAGGACGGCGGGCGGCGCGGGCGGCGGCGGATCGGGCTGGACCACGGCAACGGCCACCTGTTGCGGCGCGCTGACCGGGGCGGCCTCTGCGCTGTCGTCGGACGAGCCCTTGCAGCCGGTGACGAGCACCAGCGCCAGCATCATCGGAAACAGCTTCAAACGCCCCTTCACCCGATTTCCTCCCGCAGTCCGGCGATCAGATCCGCAACATGCGGCAAGCGCGACTCTTCCTCCTCGAGGATCGCCAGAAACGCCGCCCGCCTATAGGTGCGCAACGCCCCTTCGGGAAGACGGGTTGGGGCAGGAATTGCGGAAATTACGATATCCAGCAGACGCTCCACCCCATGGAGCCGGCCCCACAGATAGTCATTCTCCCGATAGACCCGGCTGAAGAAGGCACCAAAGTTATTGAATTCAATGCCTTTTAGCGTGGCGTTGGCGCCGCCGGCGCGGATTGCGGTGCAATCTTCGGGCGAAATCCGGTCGACCTTGATCGGATCATATTCATCGACAGCGTCACCCTGAAGCAACGGTAAGGTCGCGATGTCGGAGAAGGGGAAGCCGAGATAGGCCAGCAACATGGTCCGGCGCCCGGCCTTGGGCAGGTTGGCGAGCGCTTCGGCCAGCAGCATGTCGGCTGTCTCATCGCGGGCACGCAGGCCGCGCGCCTGCGCCATCGCCTCCAGCGCGGCACCGGCGTCGGTCGGCACCTGCGCGGCGGCGGCGCGGACATGGTCATTGTAAAAATCATTGCCCTCGCATTCGGTGTAGAGGGCGAGCGCACGATAGATGGCGTCGTGCATCGCCTGCACCGCTTCGCTGTCGGCATCGGCCTCCAGTTCCAGCGTCTCGGCCAGCCGCCGGGCCAGGAAGCGCAGGCGGCGGATGCGGAAGGCCAGGTCATGGGTGCGGAAGAAGAGGACGGGCGCGGCGGCGGAGCCGGCATCCTCGGTCAACTGGTCGGCGCCGATCGCGCGCACCTGCTTCCAGATCGCCTGGCGATAGGCTTCGCGCATCATCGGCGCATCCTCGCCGCTCAACTGGAACAGCCGCGCGGCCAGATCCTCGACGATGCCCGACAGCTTGAGATGGGCATAAGCGGGGAAGGCGAATCCGGCCGAGGCGGCGGCCCGCTGCTGCGCCTTGCCGCGCCAGGCCGACAGGCGCGCCGGTGTCGGCCGGTCGAGGAACAGCATGCGGCCGATTGCCCCCTCCACCTCCGCCTCGATACCGGGGCGCAGCGCCTGGATGATCCGGCCCATGCGGCGGATGCGGGCGGAATGGCGGTCGATCGCCTCCAGATTGTCGCGGATCGGCTGTTCGCGCGGAATGTCCGACAGCGCGCCGAAGATGGTGCGGAAAAAGCCGGGCAGCGGCGCATTCTCGCCGATCGGCGCGGCTTCCTCCTCGCCCTCGCGATTGAGGTGGATCGACCGGTGGCCGGGCTTGGGATCGATATAGACGAAGCGGCGGTCTACCTCGCGCCGCGACGGCCGGTTCTTGAGTGCGCCGATCGCCTGGGCAAAGGGGGCGTTGGCCAGCACCGATCCGTCGATCAGCACCGCGTCCTCCGCCTCGCCCCGTGCCGCCCGGCGCGGCAGCACGCGCGCCAGAAAGCCGTCGCGGCCGGGCCAGGCGCGATGGCGGCGCTTCAATACCCGGTCCAGCTCGCGCACGGTGAAGGGCGGGAAGGCGCCGGGGAAGCTGGCGGTGGCGCGCGCGGCAAAGACCAGTTCGGCCGGATCGGCAAAGCCGCTGGCACTGCCGCCCCGGCCGCGAAAGCCGATCGACAGCCGATGTTCGGTTTCGATCACCTGGGGCGGGCTGTTGAGGCTCAGGCTCTGCACATGGCCGTCGAAGTCGGTGACGGTGACGAACAGGTCGAGCGGATGGCCGTTGGGCAGCAGCGACGGCCCGGCCGGCGTGGCGGCCATGGCGTCGAACGCGTCGAGCAGCATGGTCGAGAATATTTCCCCGCCAAAGGGGGGCTCGAACCAGCGCGAGCGGATGAAGCGCGACAATTTCATCCGCACCTCTTCGCGCGTGTCGGGCGCCACCGTGCGCTCGACCGCGTCACCGGGCCGGCGCGCGGCCATCCACACCAGCGGCGTCGCCCAGAATTTGGTCAGCGCGCGGGCGGGGCGGGCATCGGGATCGAGCAATTCGTCGACATCGGCATTGTCGAGCCACAGCGCAGTGAGTGGCTCCAGCGACTGGCCGGTCTCGATCGCGTGGGCCAGGAAGATGCCGTTGATGCCACCCGCGCTGGCGCCGGCGATGATGTCGGGCAGGATGCGCAGCCGCGTGCCGCTCGCCGCCTCGATATCGGCAAGCAGCCGATGATAGACCGCCTCGCTCGCCCCCTGCGGCGCCACCCCGTCATGAAAGGCCCGGCTCGCCCGCGTCAGGTGCCAGATTTCCTTGGTGATGCCGTGCATGTAGACGGCCAGGCTGATCCCACCATAACAGACGAGCGCGAGGCGTAATTCCTTCTCCCTCATGGGGATAGGGATCGCAAAGCCAGGCCGCCTTGTCGAGAGGCGGAATGTCCCACCCCCTGTCCGAAAGCGGGAAGGGGGGGGGGCGGGGTGGGGTGCGGACAGGTCCTTATCCTGTCATGCCAGCGAAGGCTGGCATCTCTCTGTTCTTCTCAGAACCCAGAAGGAAGTGAGATCCCAGCCTTCGCTGGGATGACGGAGTTGGGTGGTTAGCTGCCATTGGCAAAGTTTGCAGACCACTGCCGAATTGCTGCTCGATCCTCAGCCTTAGGACGGTCTGGCCAAGTCCCAGCATGCCAGATGAAGCCCGATTTCTTCACGTTGCGAATTTGATATTCCCATGTCCCTACGTCGCGAAATATATTTTCTTCCTCGCATGCGACATGAGCGAAAATTACTGCCGGGTAATTTTTTCCAACATACTTCAAAGACCCATAGCGGCGGGCCTTTTGCATAGCGTTATCATCATCTGGGCACCGCGCCTCTACGTCCAGCACTTCCCATTCGCTGTAAGCGGTTATCAGATAGCGTCGGGTTGCCACATCCATGTCAGTAGATTTTCATGATTGGCGAACGTCTGCAAGTGGTCGTCTTCAGACCCTCTGCCGTCCCCCCAACACGCGCCCGCATTCACCCCAGCTTGAACTCCGCCCAGATCGGCAGATGGTCCGACGCCTTGCGCGCGGCGGCGCTTTCATGGACGCCGCTGTCGACCAGGCGGACGCGGCCGCAATGCATGATCCGGTCGAGCCGGGCGACCGGGCGGCGGGCGTGGAAGCTGCGGCCGCAGGGCGCGAAGCTGTAATGGCGGGCAAAGTCGGCCAGGCAACCGCGTTCGGCGCTCCATTCGTTGAGATCGCCCATCAATACCGTCGGCAGGGCATGACCCTGCGCCGCGGCATGGATCACGGCCGCCGCCTGCTTGCGCCGCCAAAGCCCCGACAGGTCGAGATGCATGCCGAACACGCGCAGGCGCGCGCCCTTGATCGCGACCTCCGCCATGGTCGCGCCGCGCGGCTCGAGGCAAGGGAGGTGCAGCACGTCATAGGCGGCGACCTCAGCCTCCTTGCGGACGATGATGGCATTGCCGTGCCAGCCCATGCTGTCGGTCTGGACATTGAGCGGCACCGGCTTGTAGCCGCTCTGGCGGTCGAGCAGCAGCGGCGGGATCGCGGCATAGCGTATGCCGAAGCGCCGGTCGGCCTCCTGCAGCGCAATGATGTCGGCATCCACCTCGTTCAGCACATCGATCACCCGCTCGGGCGAGCGGCGGCGGTCGGTGCCGATGGCCTTGCGGATATTATAGCTGGCGACGCGGATCGTGGCGGACATGTTGCTTCAATGCGCCAGCCATCGCTATGTTTCCAGTGGGGCAATCATCGTTCTTGAAATGTTCCGTGTTGGAAGGCTAAATAAGTGCCGTTCGAAGATGAGAAGATATGGCCAAGGCAAAGCGCAAATTCGTCTGTCAGCAATGCGGCACCGTCTCCGGTCGGTGGCAGGGGCAGTGCGATGACTGTGGCGAATGGAACAGCATCGTCGAGGAAGCGGCCGAGACGGTCTTTTCCGCCAAGCATGACCTGCAGGGCGGTGGTCGGGCGATCACGCTCATCGGCCTCGACAGCAAGGTGGAACTGCCCTCGCGCACCAGCACCGGTATTGCCGAGTTCGATCGGGCGCTGGGCGGCGGCATCGTGCCGGGGTCGGCGACGCTGATCGGCGGCGATCCGGGCATCGGCAAGTCGACTCTGTTGCTGCAGGCGGCGGCGCGGGTCGCCTCGCGCGGGCTGACCGTCGCCTATATCAGCGGGGAGGAGGCGTCGGACCAGGTGCGGCTGCGCGCCCAGCGGTTGGGCCTTGGCAATGCGCCGGTGCAGCTGGCGAGCGCGACATCGGTGCGCGATATCCTGACGACGCTGAGCGACGGCGTGCCGCCTGCGCTGCTCATCATCGATTCGATCCAGACCATGCACAGCGACCTGATCGAGGGGGCGCCCGGCACCGTCAGCCAGGTGCGCGCATCGAGCCAGGAACTGATCAAATTCGCCAAGCAGCGCGGCACCGCGCTGATCCTGGTCGGCCATGTCACCAAGGATGGCAGCATCGCCGGCCCGCGCGTGCTGGAGCATATGGTTGACACGGTGCTGGCGTTCGAGGGTGAGCGCAGCCACCAATATCGCATCCTGCGCGCGATCAAGAATCGCTTTGGCGGCACGGACGAGATCGGCGTCTTTTCCATGGTTGCCGAGGGGCTGGAGGAGGTCGCCAATCCGTCCGCCTTGTTCCTCACCAATCGCGACGAGACGGTGACGGGCGCCACTGTCTTCCCCGCGCTCGAAGGAACGCGGCCGGTGCTGGTCGAGATCCAGGCGCTGGTGGTGCGGCTGTCGAGCGGGGCGACGCCCCGGCGCGCGGTGGTCGGCTGGGACAGCGGCCGGCTGGCGATGATCCTCGCCGTGCTGGAGGCGCGCTGCGGGCTCAGTTTCTCGACCTGCGAAGTCTATCTCAATGTCGCGGGCGGCTATCGCCTGTCCGATCCCGCCGCCGACCTGGCCGTCGCCGCCGCTTTGATGTCGGCCTTGTCGGAACGGCCGGTGCCCGCCGATGTCGTGCTGTTCGGCGAGATTGCGCTGTCGAGCGAGATCCGCCCCGTCTCGCACACGCCGCTCAGGCTCCGGGAATCGGCGAAACTGGGCTTCAACCGCGCCTTCGTGCCGGCGTCGGGCGCGGACGGGGTGAAGGGGATTTCGGTCAGCGGCTTCCGCACCCTTGCACAGCTGGTTGACCAGATGCTCGGGCGCGGATAGCCAGCGCGGCATGAACGCCGTCGATATCCTCGTCCTCCTCCTCATCGGCGGTTGCGCCATATTCGGCCTGCTGCGCGGGTTCGTGACCGAAACCCTCTCGCTGATCGCCTGGGTCGCTGGCATCTTCGCGATCAGCCTGTTCCACGCTTCTGTCACCGAATTGCTGACCAGCTTCGTCGGCAGCGAGAGCGGGGCGGCGGTGCTGGCCTTCTTCCTGATCTTCGCCGTCACCTTTGGCGCGGGCAAGCTACTCGCCCGCGCGATCGGCCAGCGCACCCGCCAGTCGGTGCTCGGCCCGATCGACCGGGTGCTGGGTGGCGGCTTCGGCGCGATCAAGGGCCTGATCGGCGCGACCCTGGTCTTCCTTGCCTTCTCCCTCGTCTACGACACCTTCTACGGCAGCGGCGCGCGTCGCCCCGACTGGCTGTCCGACGCCCGCACCTATCCGCTGCTCAACGCCAGCGGCAAGGCGATCAGCGAATTTGTCGACGAACAGCGCGCGCAGAAGCCGGCGGAGTCCGATCCGGCGGCGTGACCGGGCCGGGTGGCCTGTTGGTCGTCAGTTGACCGATGCTTTCAGGCGCCGGCTGGGCTGCGGGTGATGCGCATATGGTGGCGCTGGCGGGCGTGGGCGGGTTCCTGGTCGCCCAATATCTCTTCGGTGAGCGAGATATGGGCGAGGGTCAGCATCATGTCCATCAGCCGCTGCTCGGCTGCGTCCAGCGCGTCGATCGGCCGGCTGTCGAGATGGGCGAGGGCAGCGTCGAGCAGGGGCGCGGCGACGGCGAAGAAGGCGGCGCGGTCGGCGGGGTCGGCGGCACCGCGTCGGGCGGCACGGGTGATCGAGCCGTCGATCGCCCAGCGATCGGCAAAGGGGGCGAGCGCCTCGAAGCCGGTAGGGAGGAGCGTGGTCATGCCATTGCCTCCGCCCGCGAGACGGGCCGGGGCGCAGTGCCGGCCAGGTCGGCACGATAAGCCTGCACCCGTTCGTCGACGGCGGTGAAGAGGTGGCGGCAAAGCGCCTCCTGCGCCTGGAAATGGATATGTTTGAGCGCGCCGCTGTTGAGGCCGCGCTGCCCCGCCTCGATCACGTCGCGATCCTCGGCATGGATGTCGCGGGCGCTGGCCATGGCATATTCGCGGGCATAGCGGCGGCTGGCGCAGTCATCCTCGCCCTTCCAGTAGAGGCGGATCACGCCGCGCGAGCGGCGGGCGTCGATCGGCCAGACGGTGTGGGAGAAGGGCTGGGCCGGCGAGCCCAGGATGAAGAAATTGGGAAAGAGCGCGAGATAGTCGCGGCTGTGCGCTCCTGCCGTGCCGTCGGCCATCGCGAAGCGGGCGGCGCGGCCGAAGGATTGCGCCTGCACCGGCTTGGGTGCGGGATCGGGATTGGTCCAGATCGTCTGGGTGCGGTGGGGGCCGTGAAAGCCCATCTTTACCGGATAGCCGAAGGGGTTGTCCTCCCCCACGGCCGGCGCGCCGGAGCGGGGATGGATGAAGCGGAGATGGTAATTTTCCTGGAAATTGTCGTAGGTCAGCTTCCAGTTGGCGTCGATCTCATAGACATATTCGGAAAAGGTGGTGGCCTGCGCCGCCGGGAAGCCGTCGAGCATCGTCGCATAGGGGCCAAGATCGTCGCGCAGGCTTTTGCCCGGCGCGCCGAGATGGACGAAGATCAGCCCGCCGCAGATGTCGAGCGCGACGCGGGGCAGGGCGCAGTCGGCCTTGCCGATGAAGAAACGATCGAAATCGGGGGCGGCGAGCAGCGCGCCATCGGTGCCGAACGACCAGCGATGATAAGGGCAGGAGAAGGTGCTGCGCCTGCCGCTTTCCTCCTCGACCAGCTGGGTGCCGCGATGGGTGCAGACATTGTGGAAAGCGCGAATCTCGCCATCGCGGCCGCGCACGATCAGCAGCGACACATTGAGCGCCTCGATCTCGCGGCGGATGAAGCTGCCGCTGTCGGGCAGTTCGCAGACATGGCCGAGCTGCAACCAGGAGCGGCGGAACACCGCTTCCCGTTCCAGTTCGAACCAGGCCGGATCATGATAGGGGGCGGCGGGGATCGGCGCGGTGCCGAGCCAGGCCAGACTGTCGTCGCTCATGCCCTGAAAGCCGGGCCGTTCGCCGTGCATCATCGCTCTCCGCTGTCTGTGTTTTCGACAGCATGAGCGGGTCGATCTAAATTTGCAACACTATTGTTGTAAATTGTGTCAGTCGTCGGCGATGCCATCCCGACGCAGCACCCGCTGCTGTTCCTGCCGGAAACGGGCGATGGTGGCTTCGGTGTCGAGATCGGGGGCGACGCGATGGCGAAAGACGCGCGGGCCGATCAGCGCGCTGGTGAGCAGCATCACGCAATAGACTTCGGCGTCGATCGGCTCGTCGGGAAAGGCGGTGGCAAGGCTGGTGCCGATGCCCGATACCAGGGCGTCCCAATGCGGATAGCTGGCACGGATGTCGCCCGGCGCGATGAAATCCTCGATCCACAGCGACATGATGGCGGGATTGTCGAGCACGAAGCGGGTGACATAGTCGATCCGGGCCTGGCGCGGCAGTTCCGGGCGGAAGGCGGCGACGATCTGCTGCGAGGACCAGAGCTTCACCGCCGCGACCAGGGCGTCACGATCGGTGAAATGATAATAGATGGTGGTGCGGTTGACCCCGGCGGCGCGGGCGAGGGCGGACAGGGACAGCGCATCGATGCCGCGATCGGCGATCAGCCCGACCGCCAGCTCGATCAGCATCTGGTGGGTATCCTCGAAGGATTTGTAGCGGCGCTGCTGTGCGGTTTCGTCGGTCACGCCCCTTCGCCTAGACCCCGCCGGGCGGGGCGGCAAGCGGCGCGTGGGCCAGCGCCCGTCTCGCTTGAAATTTTCCCCCGTTCCGCCTATGTTTTCGCCATGGCCATTCTTCCGATCCTTGAGGCGCCCGATCCGCGCCTGCGTACCATCTCGACCCCTGTAGAGGCGATCGACGACGATCTGCAGCGTCTGATCGACGACATGTTCGAAACCATGTATGACGCGCCGGGCATCGGCCTGGCCGCGATCCAGGTGGGTGTGCCCAAGCGCATCCTGGTGATGGATCTGCAGGAACCGGAATCGGATGAGGAAGGCGCGCCGCCGGTCAAGAAGCCGATGGTGTTCATCAATCCGGAAATCCTGAAGGAATCGGACGAGCAGTCGGTCTATAATGAAGGCTGTCTGTCGGTGCCCGACCAGTTTGCCGAGGTGGAGCGCCCGGCGGTGATCCGCGCGAGCTGGATGGACCGTGACGGCCGCATCCATGAGGAGCAGCTGGAAGGGCTGCTCGCCACCTGTCTGCAGCATGAGATGGACCATCTCGAAGGCGTGCTGTTCATCGACCATCTGTCGCGCCTGAAGCGCGACATGCTGCTCAAGAAGCTGAACAAGGCCCGCCGCGCGGCCTGATCGCGGCCTAGCCGCTGGCTGATGGACAAGAAGCGTCCTGCCGCAAGGCGGGGCGCTTCTTTCCTATGCGCGATCGCCGGTTCAGATGTGCGGCAACAGGGCGGCGCGGGTGGCCTTGTTTGCATCCAGCGTTGCGTCCAGCAGGGCGATATGGGTCAGGCATTGTTCCCGATCTTTCCCCTTGTTCTGGAAGGCGGCGCTGACCTGATCGAGCGACAGGCCGGACTGGTCGATCACGCGCTGCACGATCTGGCCGGGGATGGAGAAGCTGCCGCCCGACGGTGGAAGCACCGGATTGTCGGGCATGGCGATGACCAGATCGGCGACCTGCGCCCGCGCGGGATCCCGCAGATCGGCCGGGATCAGATCGGGATCGGCAAAGGCGCCATGCTTGGCCGCCTCGGCGCAGGCGTGCCAATGATCGCCCTTGAGCGCGCGTTCTTCCTTCAGCCGCTGGCGCTGCATCGCGATCAGGCTGTCGCCGCCCTTCTGCCGCGCGAGCAGGGCATAGCGATTGCGGATGATGCCGGTCATCGCCTCGACATAGCGGGCGCGGGTCCATCCCATGCCCATGCCGGCGCGCCAGTTGCTGGCGAAGAGCGCATGGACGAGCGGCGCCTGGGCATTGAGCAGGTCGAGCGGAATATCCTTGCCGAAGGCGGCGCGTACCGCCGCCTGCATGTCGGCCGCGACATCGCCCAGGCCGCCGGGTACGCGCGGGGCGGTGGCGACGGGCATTGCAGGTACGGGCTGTTCCAGCGAGATGCGTGAACTGTTCTCGGCGGGATTATAGATGCTCGTTGCGATCCGCACGATCAACTGGAGGGCGAAGAAGATGCCGAAGGCGACGGTCCACCAGCGGATCGGACGGGCGCTATGATCTTCCCACAGCGCGATCCGGTGCCAGTTGAGGCGCGATTCGATTTCCGGATGATCCCGGCGAATGGTGCCGAGCAACTCGTCTATCTTCGCGCCCTGCCACCATAGGGCCCAGCTCTGCCCCGGCCGGGTCGGCTTGGCCAATTGCTGCCAGGCGCGATGGAGCGGGTGACCTTTCTGCTGCACCTGCTGGGCAAAGCGGTCGGAGGCGAGGCGCCGGTTGATGAAGTCGACTGCCGGTGGCGCGTCGATCTGGCCGTCCAGCGCGTCCCAGCCGAACAGGCGGGCGGCCGGGGCGAGCAGCGGCTGGGCGCGGGGCCAGGAGCCGGCCAGTATGTTGGCGAGCCAGTCGTCGACGCGGGCATGCAGGTCGATCGCGCCCTGCTGCGCTTCGGCATGGATGCGGCTGATCAGTGTGGTGCCGTTGACGATGTCCGCCGGATGCATCGGCCGATCCTGCGACGGCGCGTCCGGATCGGGGTAGAGCAGGGCATGGAGCGCATGGTCGGCGCGGCTTAGATCCTGGACCTCCGCGCGCGTCACCGTCGGCACGATCAGCGCGTCGGCCCCGTCGGGCAGGGGCAGGACGATCGCATCGTCCGCATCCGTCGCGATCCGGCAATCCGGCGCGATGGGCGGCAAGCGCCAATCCGCGTCCGGCTCTACAGGTTCGATCGACAAGGGGGCGGATGCGCTATCGTCGGTTGTCAGAAGGGGGGCGGTGAAAGCCACGTCCGGCGACGGGACGATGACTTCCATCCCGTCGATCATGATGCCGGGGGGCGGCGCATCCGCCACCTCGCCCGATGCCAGCATCAGGGCCTGGTCGCGAGCGGCGCGCAGCGCGGCAAAGCCATCCCGGTCCTGGTCCGGATCGATGGCGCGCAGCCGGGCGGCATAGGCACGGCGGATCGCCTTGCTGTCCGCCGTCGCCTCTATCCCCAGCAATTGCCAGGCGGTCGAAGGGTTCACAGCCCATAATCCTTTTCGACCAGGTCCAGATTCTGAAGCAGGAGCCTGCGTTCCTCGGTTATCAGCCGGCTGTCCTGGGTTTCCAGCACCGACTGGAACTGGGTGATCCAGCGACCAATGGCTTCGCGCCGCTCGCCGATGAACGATTCGTATCCCTTGCGCGCGCGGGCCAGTGCCGCGACATTTTCCATGGCCTCGCGCGGGTGGAATTTGAGTGCGGCGAGGCGCGCCCGGCTTTCGGCCAGGTCGCGCTCGGCGCGCTGCTCGCTTTCGTCGACGATCACCAGATTGCGGCTCTGGCCCGTTTCCGGCACCACGACGTCGACCTCCAGCAGGCCGCTGCTGTCATAGCTGAAGCGGCAATCGACCAGTATCTCGCCGGCCGGGCGTGGCGGCACCGGGATGCTGATCGACCCCAGCAGCACGTTGGAGGAGACTTCGCGCGCCTCACCCTGATAGATGCCGAATTCGATGTAGCGCTGATTGTCGGACACGGTGCGATAGGTTTCGACGCGGCTGACCGGAATGGCGGTGTTGCGTTCGATGATCGGCGAGAAGAGGCCATGATGGAAATGGCCGCGCGCGTCGCGCTCCGAATGGTTGACGCCCAGGGTGAAGGGGCAGACGTCGGTCAGCCGGATCTCGTCGAGGGCGGCATCCCTGGCCAGCAACCCGGCCTGCACCGCCGCGCCGAGCGCCACGGCATGATCGGGATGGACCGTGCTGTTGGGGAAGCGGCCGAACATGCGGGTGATGGCACGGCGGACGATGGGCATGCGCGTTGCCCCGCCGACCAGCACGACTTCGCTGAGGGCGCGGACGTCGATGTTGGAATCCCGCAAGGAGCGCAGCACCGGATCGCGCAGCCGGGTAAGCAGGCCCTGGGCCTGTTCCTCCAGCGCGCGGGTGGTGATGCGGGTGCTGCGCTGGTCGTCGCCGATGACCAGCGTGAAGTCAGCTTCGTCGGCGTGGGACAGGGCCTGTTTCGTGGCTTCGGCGGCGACCTGCAGGCGGGCCTCCAGTCGCTGCGGATCTTTATTATCGAGTGGCGTTTCAGCCTCCAGCGCGGCGCGGGCCAGTGCGATGATCGCGCTGTTGAAATCGTCGCCACCCAGATGATTGTCGCCCGATGAGGCGCGCACTTCGATGATGCCGTCGAACATCTCGACGATCGACACGTCGAAGGTGCCACCGCCCAGATCGAAGACCAGAAAGGGTTCATGCTCGTCGCGATCGTGGACGCCAAAGGCGAGCGCCGCCGCCGTCGGTTCGTTGATCAGGCGCCGTACGGTCAGGCCCGCCAGTTCGCCCGCGCGTCGCGTGGCCTTGCGCTGGCGATCGTTGAAATAGGCCGGCACCGTGATCACCGCTTCGCTGACCGGCTCGCCGCAAAAGGCCTCCGCATCGGCCTTGAGCGAGCGCAGGATGCAGGCGGACAATTCTTCGGGCGAGTAGCTGTGACCACTCATCGAGGCGCGGCGTTCCGTGCCCATATAGCGTTTGAAGCTGGCGACGGTCCCGTCCGGGTCGGTGGTCAGCCGATCGCGTGCTGCGCGTCCGACATGGATCATGCCCGCCTTATCCACGCTGACGATCGACGGTGTCAGCAAGTCGCCCAGCGCATTGGGCACAAGATGGGCAGCGCCATCCTTCCAGATAGCGGCGGCGCTATTGGTCGTTCCAAGATCGATACCGAGAATCATGATTTCCCCCCGGCCGGCACCTTATGCAAGGCGGTGGCGAAATCCACAGGGCTTTGTTTCGGTAAGAGAAATTGCTGATCGGGTAGAGCTGCCAAAGAAAAACCTCCCCAGGCAATGTGCCGGGGAGGTTTTTTCTGTCCGCATGTGCGGGGCGACGATCAGTTCAGGCCGTCGGTGTCCAGCGCATAGCCGGCCGAGCGGACGGTGCGGATGATGTCGTGGCGGCCATCGACATTGATCGCCTTGCGCAGGCGGCGGATATGGACGTCGACGGTGCGCAGTTCGATGTCGCTGTCCTGGCCCCAGACGCTGTCGAGCAGGCGTTCGCGGGAAAAGACCCAGCCGGGATGCTCCAGGAAATGCTTCAGGAGGCGGAACTCGGTGGGGCCGAGCGGGATGACCTGGCCGCCACGGCGAACCTTGTGGCCGACCGTGTCCATCTCGACATCGGCGAAGGTCAGCGTCTCGCCGGCCAACGCCGGGCGCACGCGGCGCAGCACAGCGCCGACGCGGGCGACCAGCTCGCGGGGCGAGAAGGGCTTGGTGACATAGTCGTCGGCGCCGGTTTCCAGGCCGCGGACGCGATCCTCTTCCTCGCCACGCGCGGTCAGCATGATGATCGGCACATTGGCAGTGCCGTTCATGCGGCGCAGGCGACGGCAGACCTCGATCCCCGACAGGCTTTCGACCATCCAGTCGAGCAGCACGATATCGGGCGTGTTTTCCTGCGCCATCAGCAGCGCTTCCTCGCCATCGACGGTATGGGCGACTTCGAAATCCTCACGCTTGAAATGCCAGATGAGCAGTTCGGCGAGCGCCGCGTCATCCTCCACCAACAGCATCTTCGCCCGCGCCATGCCTCAATTCTCCTGCTGCTGGGTGCCGCCGCGTTCGCGTTCGGGCAGGGTCTGGCCCGTCGCGGCATAATAGACCATTTCCGCGACATTGGTCGCATGGTCGCCGATGCGTTCGATATTCTTGGCGATGAACAGCAGGTGCGCGCACTCGCTGATCGTCTTGGGATTTTCGACCATATAGGTCACCAGCGTGCGGAATACGCTGTCGTAGAAATCGTCGACCACCTGGTCGCGCTCCACCACTGCCAGCGCCAGTTCGGCGTCGCGCGCGGCGAAGGCGTTGAGCACGTCATGCACCATCTCGGCCGCGACCTGGCCCATGGAGGGCAGCAGCGACACCGGTTCCAGCTTGTGCTGGTTGGCGGCGATCAGCGGCACGCGCTTGGCGATATTCTTGGCATAGTCGCCGATCCGCTCGACCACGCTGACGATCTTCAGTGCGGCGATTACGTCGCGCAGATCGTTGGCCATGGGCGCGCGCAGGGCGATGATCTGCACCACCAGCTTCTCGACTTCCGCTTCCAGCGCGTCGATGCGCTTGTCGTCGGCGACGACTTCGGCGGCGAGACGCTGGTCCTGGCGCTGGAGCGCCAGCATCGCATTCTCGATCGCCGCTTCGGCGCGACCGCCCATTTCGGCGATCAGGCCGCGCAGCCGGTCGATTTCCTCGTCAAATGCCTTGATCGTATGTTCAGCCATGTCTTGTCTCTCTCCGCGCGGGTTTAGCCGTAGCGCCCGGTGATATAGTCCTTGGTCCGCTCCTGGCGCGGGTTGGTAAAGATGTCGCTCGTCACGCCATATTCGACCAGTTCACCCAGGTGGAAGAAGGCGGTGCGCTGCGACACGCGCGCGGCCTGCTGCATATTGTGGGTGACGATGACGATGCCATAGCGGCCGCGCAGTTCGTGGATCAGTTCCTCGATCTTGGCGGTGGCGATCGGGTCGAGCGCCGAGCAGGGTTCGTCCATCAGGATGACTTCGGGCTCGACCGCAATGGCGCGGCCGATGCACAGGCGCTGCTGCTGACCACCCGACAGGGCGGTGCCGCTGTCATTGAGGCGATCCTTGACCTCGTCCCACAGGCCGGCGCGACGCAGCGACTTTTCGACGATCACGTCCATGTCCGCCTTGCCCGCGGCGAGGCCGTGGATGCGGGGGCCATAGGCGATATTCTCGTAGATCGACTTGGGGAAGGGGTTGGGCTTCTGGAACACCATGCCGACCCGCGCGCGCAGTTGCACCACGTCCATCGAGGGGGCGTAGATATCCTCGCCGTCGAGCGTGATCGTGCCTTCGACCCGCGCCGAGGCGACGGTGTCGTTCATGCGGTTGAGGGTCCGCAGGAAGGTCGACTTGCCACAGCCCGACGGGCCGATGAAGGCGGTGACATGGTCCATGTCGACATCGATCGACACGCCCTTGATCGCCTGTTTCTCGCCATAGAAGACCTTGACGTCACGTGCCGTCATCTTCGGATTGGCCACGGCCAGGCTTTGCTGTTCTTCGGTCATGGGTGTGATTACCACCGTTTTTCAAACTTGTTGCGCAGGTAGATGGCGAGGCCGTTCATCGCGAGCAGGAAGGCCAGCAGGACGATGATGGCGGCCGAGGTTTTTTCGACGAAGCCCTTCGAGACTTCATCGGACCAGAGGAAGATCTGGACCGGCAGCACGGTGGCCGGATCGACGATGCCGCCGGGCGGCGTGGCGATGAAGGCACGCATGCCGATCATCAGCAGCGGTGCGGTTTCGCCGAGCGCGCGGGCCATGCCAATGATCGTGCCGGTCAGGATGCCGGGCAGGGCCAGCGGCAGCACATGCTGGAACACGACCTGGACCGGCGAAGCGCCGATGCCGAGCGCGGCGTCGCGGATGCTGGGCGGCACCGACTTGATCGCGTTGCGGCCGGCGATGACGATGACCGGCATGGTCATCAGCGCCAGGGTCATGCCGCCGACCAGCGCGGCCGAGCGGGGCAGGTGGAGCAGGTTGAGGAAGATCGACAGGCCGAGCAGGCCGAAGATGATCGAGGGCACTGCCGCCAGATTGTTGATCGACACCTCGATGATGTCGGTCCACCAGCTCTTGCGGGCATATTCCTCCAGATAGAGCGCCGTAGCGACGCCGATCGGGAAGCTGAGCACCAGCGTCACCAACATGGTCAGCAGCGACCCCTTGAACGCGCCCCAGATGCCGACCTGGGTCGGATCGGTGCCGTCGCTGGCGGTCAGGAAGCCCCAGTTGATGCCGGTGGCGAGCAGATCGGCCTGACGCAGGCGTGCGACCTGTGCCTCGGCTTCGGGCGATCCCTTGCTCTTGGCGGCAAAGTCGATCGCGGTCGCGGCGGGCACGTCGATCGTTTCGGTGCGGCTCAGGATCTTGGGATCGGCCTTGATCGCGTCGCGGATGGCAATCCAGGCGCTGGGCGAGATCATCGCGTCGGCATCCTTGCCCAATGCCTTTTGCGCGACGGCGCTGGTCACCATCGGCAGATTGGCGTTGGCCAGCGCTTCATCGGTGATGTTGGCCGGATCGAGCAGCAGCGGCGAGGCCGGGAAATCGACCTTGAGGGCGATTTCCGTGCGGGTGAAGCCGCGCATGCCGTTGCCGACCATGGTGAAGAGCAGGAAGGCAAGGAAGGCGGCGCTGAGCAGCACGGCGGCCATGCCGGCGGCCTTGAAGCGGCGCTCGGCGGCATAGCGCCGGGCGATCCGCTTGCGCATGGCGTCCGACTTCCAGTCGGTGGGGAGGCGTTCGGCGCTCATTATTCGTAAGCCTCGCGATATTTCTTCACGACCCGCAGGGCCACGATGTTGAGCAGCAGGGTGACGATGAACAGCACCAGGCCGAGCGCGAAGGCGGCAAGCGTCTTGGCGCTGTCAAATTCCTGGTCGCCGGTCAGCAACTGGACGATCTGGGTCGTCACCGTGGTCACGCTGGCAAAGGGATTGAGGGTGAGGTTGGCAGCCAGACCAGCCGCCATCACCACGATCATCGTCTCGCCGATGGCGCGGCTGACGGCGAGCAGCACGCCGCCGACGACGCCGGGCAGGGCGGCTGGGATGAGCACGCGGCTGATCGTCTCGCTGGTGGTGGCGCCCATCGCCAGGCTGCCGTCGCGCATCGACTGCGGCACGGCGGCGATGCTGTCATCGGCCATGGAGGAAACGAACGGGATGATCATCACGCCCATGACGAGGCCGGCGGCCAGCGCGCTTTCCGAAGAGGCGCCATGGATGCCGATCATCACCGCAAAGTCGCGCAGGGCCGGCGCAATGGTGAGCGCGGCGAAATAGCCATAGACGACCGTGGGCACGCCCGCGAGCATCTCCAGCGTCGGCTTCATCCACTTGCGCACCGTGGGGCTGGCATATTGGGTGAGATAGATGGCGCTCATCAGGCCGAGCGGGATGGCGACGATCATGGCGATGATCGCGCCGATGAAGATCGTGCCCCAGAAGAGCGGCACCGCGCCGAACGCATCCTCATTGCCATAGCCCATGGCGGCCGACTGCGGGCTCCATTTGGTGCCGAACAGGAAGTCGATCGGGTTCACCATGGAGAAGAAGCGGAAGCTTTCCCACAAGAGCGAGGCGACGATGCCGAGCGTGGTGATGATCGCGATCAGCGAGGCGATCAGCAGCGTTGCCATGACCAGTCGTTCGACCCGCGTGCGGGCACGGAAGTCCGGACGGACGCGGGTGAAGGCATAGGCGCCGCCGGCAAAGGCGAGCACCAGCGCCAGCACCGCGCCGGCAATGCCATAATGGCTGAGCGCGGTGCGATAGGGTTCGACCAGCGCGTTGGCGGCCGGGTTGAAGGCGCCGGCCTGCGCGCCGGTGGCGATCGCCCGTGCCTCGCCGAGGATGGCGGAGCGCGAGAAGCCGTCCATCGGCAGGCTCTGCGCCGCCGGGTCGGCCAGGACCGACTGGGTGACGAGGCCGGGCGAGACATTCGCCCAGACCGCCAGGAAGATGCCGGCCGGGATCAGCGTCCACAGCGCGACATACCAGCCATGATAGCCGGGCAGGCTGTGTACCGCGTCGCGGCGACCGCTGGCGCGCGCCACGCCGGCAAGGCGTAGCGCACGAGCGCGGGCGCTGACCCAGGCGATCGCGCCCAGGCCCGCCAGCAGCAGGAGGATTGCAGGACCGGTCATGATGCCCTTACTTCAGCTGCGAACCGTCGAGGACGCTGAGCGACTTGACGATTTCGGCGCTCTTCTTGCGCACGTCTTCCGGCGCCGCGACCATGCCGCGCTTGGTCAGCGCACCGTCGGGGTTCCAGTTGGCGGCGAAGGTGTCGAGGAAGCCCTGCAGGCCACGGATCGCCTGCATATGCGCCTTCTTCACATAGATGTAGAGTGGGCGGGCGCCGGGATACTGGCCGGTCGAGACGGTCTCGTAGCTGGCTTCGATGCCGTTGATCGGCACGTCCTTCAGCGTGTCCTTATTCTCTTCCAGGAAGCTGTAGCCAAAGACGCCGACGGCGTTCGGGTTGGCGCCCAGCTTCTGGACGATCAGATTGTCATTCTCGCCCGAGTCCACATATTTACCATCCTCGCGGATGCGGGTGCAGGTGGCCTTGAACTCGTCCTCGTTCTTCTTCTTGAGTTCTTCCATCGCCGGGTCGGTCTCGCACCCCTTGGTCAGGATCAGTTCGGCGAGCGAGTCGCGGGTGCCGCTGGTCGAGGGCGGGCCGAACACCGAGATGGCGATCGCGGGCAGGCTGGGGTCGACATCCTTCCAGGTCTGGGCCTTGTTCGGGCCCTTGCCATAGGGATTGGCGGCCAGCGCCTCATAGACGATCTTGGGGGTGAGCTTGAGGCCGGGGCCCTGCTTGCTCTCGGCGAAGGCGAGGCCGTCGACACCGACCTGGATCTCGATGATGTCCTTCACGCCATTGCTCTGGCACTGCTCGAACTCGGCCTTCTTCATGCGGCGCGAGGCATCGGCAATGTCGGGATGCTGGGCGCCGACGCCGGCGCAGAACAGCTTCATGCCGCCGCCAGTACCGGTCGATTCGATGATCGGCGACTTCATGCCCGGATTGCCCTGCACGAACAGTTCGGCGACCGCGGTGGCGAAGGGATAGACGGTGGAGGAACCGACCGCGCGAATCTGGTCACGGGTCGCGCCGGCGCCGCCACCCGACTGGTCGCCGCAGCCGGCAAGCGAAAGAGCGGCCACAGCGGTCGCGGCGAAAAGGGCGAATTGCTTCACGGAAACCTCCAACTAACAGGCCGCGATTCGCAATGTCGCGCCCCCCTTGAGAGGCGCCTAGCCGCGGACCATCGCGCCTTTGTGACAGTCAGATTGCATTTTCATGACATAGGGGCCGGATCGCGTCTTAGGAGTGAAATTTTCTTACGCCCTGGTCTTGGTCGCAGTGTCGTCGGAAGAGGCGCCGGGCAGCAAGATGCTGACATTGGTGCCTTTTCCAAGGACGCTGGAAATATCCAGCCTGCCACGATGCCGTTCGACAATATGTTTGACGATGGCCAAGCCCAACCCCGTGCCGCCCATCGCCCGGCTGCGGCCCGAATCGACGCGATAGAATCGCTCGGTCAGGCGGGGGAGGTGATCCGGGCCGATGCCTTCGCCTTCGTCTGCGACGGACAGGCGCACCATGCCGCTGGGCCCTTCGCCCAGGGTGACATGGATCGGCGTGCCGGGGCGGCCATATTTGACCGAATTGCCGACCAGATTATGGATCAGCTGCGACAATTGGGCGCGGTCGCCCTGGATCGCGGGCAGGCCGGGCGTGATCTCCATCTCCACCTCACGGCCGCGATCGCCATTGCTGGTGCGGAACACGCCGACCACTTCGGCGGTCAGTTCCGACAGGTCGACCGCGGCTTCGGGCAGGCGATATTTCTCCGCCTCGATCCGGCTCAGCGAGATGAGATCGTCGATCAGCCGTTGCATCCGGCGCGCTTCGCCATCCATGATCTTGAGGAAGCGCTTGCGGGTTTCGACGTCCTTGCCCAGTTCCGGGTCGGCCAGCGTCTCGATGAAGCCCAATATGCCGGCCAGCGGCGTGCGCAGTTCATGGCTGGCATTGGCGACGAAATCGACCCGCATCCGCTCGGCCGCATAGGTGCCGCTATGGTCGACCAGATGGACGAGCCGGCGCATGTCGCCGACTGCGCCCACCGAGGCGATGCGCATCTGCCAGCGCTGTTCGCGGGTGCCCAGGCCCACCAGTTCGATCATCACCGGTTCGGCCAGTGGTGCAACGCTGGCCAGCCGTTCGGCGGCGGCGGGGTGACGGATGGCGATGCGCGCATCCTCCCCCTCGATATGGCTGCCGAGCAGGCGTTTGGCGGCCTGGTTGGCATGGACGATCCGGCCCCGCTCGACCAGCATCAGCGGATCGGAAATGGCTTCCAGCAGGCCGGGAAATTCGGGGTGGGCGAACAGGTCGGGCGCATCGAGCGCGATGGTGGGCGCATCCCGGCCGACCGGCACGCCTTCCGCCGTAATCACCAGCACGATCAGGCCGGCGAGCACCGGCAGGGCGATGGCGAGCGGCGATCCGCCGAGAATCAGCGCGCCGCCCGTGCCGAGTAAAAGCACGGCCAGCGAGGCCGTAATCTGAGAAATTGTCAGTCGATTCATGGTTACCGTGCTGGATTTTGCGCGCATTTGCTGCAATGGCTACAAGGAATAGCGCCCATTATTTACGCTTTGGCAAGCGCGATAGCGGAACATTGTGACATGAGCGAGCCCATCCCCGGACCGGAAAGCGTGGAGCCTGAAAAGGCGACGAACGAAGCCGTTGTGCCCGATCTGGCCGTCCCTTCGCGGCGCCAGTTGCTGATGGGCGGCGCGGTCGCGGCGTCGGCTATCGTGTCGATCCGCCCGGCGCTGGCCAACACGGCGGCGTCTGTTCTCAACTGCACCATTCCGGTTCCCGATCCGTCGCGCTCGGGCAATTATATCGCCCCCAACGGCCAGATGGTGCCGGCGGGAACGCCGGGCGCCTATCCGGCGAGCGGGCGGGCCTATACCGGCGAGCAGGTCAAGCAGGCGCTGCGCGGCCGGCCGCTGCCGGGCACCAGCTATGAGCAGAACCAGGCCTATTTGAACTATATCCGCCGCCTCCAGTCGGGGCAGAGCGGCTTTACCTGCTACGCTTCGCTGCAAATGCCGCGTTAAGCCCCAAAGCCGGGTTGAACTGAAAGAACCGATTACGGGTCGCCCGCGTTGACGGCGTCGAAGCATCGACATTTCCGTCGAGCGCAAGGGCGACACCATGTTCCATGCACGCCAGGTGGCGGCACATTCTCCATTCGCGGTCGTCTATCTCTATCGCCCCGGTGACGGGGGGCTTGATCGGGTCGCGATCCAGCTTGCCAATCATCTCCACCGGCGCGGGCTGCGGGTCGAATTGTGGCTGGCGCATCTGGACGGGCCGCTGGCCGGGATGATCGACCCGGCGCTGACGGTGCGCCGTGTCTGTGCGCCGCGCTGGGTGCGGCGGCTGTCGATGATCGCGCAATTCCTGCCACTGGCCGCAATGGTGCGGCGCCATCGGCCCGATGTCGTCTATTCGGCCGGCAACCAGAGCAACATGCTGGTTGCCGCCGCGACGCTGGGCACGCAGACCCGTGCGGTTGGCCGCATTTCCAACCCGATCGTCCGACCGGGGCAGCAGGGCCTGTCCGCCTGGGCGCGCAAGACCCGGTTTCGCGCGATTGCCAGGGCCTGCAGCATGACCATCGTGATGGGCGAGACCGATCGGCAATTGCTGGCCGAGGAAGGGCTGTTTGGCGGCCGTGACGTTCGGCTGATGCCGCGTCCCACCGTCACCCGGCTGATGGAACAGGCCTGCAACGATCGCGGTATTGCCTGTTGTCCGCAGCGCCCGGCACAATTGCTGATGGTCGGGCGGCTGGCGCGGCAGAAGGACCAGGCGACCGCGCTGGCCGCGCTGGCGCAATTGCGGAATCGCGACTGGCGGCTGCGCATCGTCGGGCAGGGACCGCTGCGCGCCCAGTTGGAGGCGCAATGCGCGCGGCTGGGCCTGTCGGACCGGGTTGAGTTTCTGGGCTTCGTCGATTGCCCGCACCGCATGGCCAGCCTGTTTGCCGAGGCGGACCTGCTGTTGCAGCCATCCTGCTGGGAAGGGCTGGCCGGCACGATGATCGAGGCGCTGGGTTGCGGCGCGGGCGTGGTGGCGACCGACTGCACCCGCAATATCCATCCGCTGCTGGCTGCCGCCGGCCAGCATCCGCCGGTGCCGGTCGGCCATGTCGATGGCTTTGCCCGTGCGATCGAATGGGCGCTGGAGCATCCCGCGCCGCCCGAGCAGCTGGCGCAGGCGGTGCGCGAACATGGGCTCGACCGGGCGCTCGACACCTATATGCGCGCGCTGATGACGGTCGGCGCGCGGGAACTGCCGGTCGGCGTTGCGCTGCAGGCCTTTCCCTGATGCGTTAGGCACTTGGCTACCCTTTTGGCCTTAGGGCAAGAGGGGAGCCATGGAGGTGCCGGACGCGTGGTCAGGGAAGAACTTTATCGTCGCGAAGGGGCGGAGGCGATCATCGTCCGACCGCTGGATGATATCGTCCTGCTCTATCATCGCCCGTCGGGTCAGACCCATATGGTGATCAGCCCGGTGCCCGAGATATTGGATGCCATGGCCGACGGCCTGCCGGCGAGCGCGACGATGCTGCGCGACCGGCTGGCCCTGCTCTATGATCTGGGCGAGGGCGATGTGGTGGGCGAGATCGGCCAGCATCTCGCCTATCTCGACCGGATCGGACTGGTGCGCCCGGCATGAGGCACAGCCTGACCCTGCGCATCGGCCCGGCGACCTTCCGCATCGGTTCCGCCTGGGCACAGCCGATCGACCAGTTGAAGCGCCTCTACGCCGATTATCCCGACGTCGGTGGCGCGATCGCCGATTTCACCGTGCGGTTGCAGCCGACCAGCGCTGTCCGGCGCTGGGTGCGACCGTCCATCTTCATCACCGGGGACCATGGCCTGGCCGACGCGGCGCCGATGAGCCTGGCGCACGGGCTGCTGGCGGCGGAAATGGGCATGAACCTGCAGATGGCGCTGGGGTGGCGCCGGCATCTGCTGCTCCATGCATCGAGCGTCGAGAAGGACGGGCGGGTGCTGGTGATGACCGGCGAGTCCGGGTCGGGCAAATCGACGCTGGCGGCGCAACTGGGCGAGCGTGGCTGGCGGCTGATGGGCGACGAGTTTGCGCTGCTCGATCTCGATAGCGGCGCGATATTGCCCTTTCCCCGGCTGGTGTCGCTCAAGAACAAGGCGATCGACGTGATCGCGGGCGAGGTGCCGGGTGCGCGCATGGGGCCGCTGCTGGGCGCGACGGCCAAGGGCGACATCCGCCATTTGGTGCCGTGCGCCGATGCTGTGGCGCGGATGGGCGAGGGCGGGATGCCGGCGCTGCTGCTGTTCCCGCGCTTCGGTTCGGGACCGGCGGAACGGCCGGTGGGGCAGGGCGAGGTGTTCATGCGCCTGACCCAGGCATCGACCAATTATGTGGCGCTGGGCGAACCGGCCTTTGCTGCGCTGACGCGCTTCGTGGCGCAGGTGCCGGCGCGGGCGATCGACTTCCCCTCGGGCGAGGCGGCGATCGCCATGGTCGACCGGCTGTGGAGCGAGATCGCATGAGCGCGGCGCTGCTGGTCGGGGCCTTGCGCGATCCGACGACGGTGGTGGGGCTGGATGCGGCCGGCTGGAACAGCCTGATCGCGATGGCGCGGGCGGAGCGGCTGATCGGCACGCTCGCCTTCCAGCTGGAGGGGCAGGCCGTGCCCGACGCGGTGCGGCCGATCCTGACGGACGCGAAGGAAGATACCGCACGTGAAGCGCGGCAGGCGATCTGGGAGGCGGACCGGGCGCGGGCGGCGCTAGCGCCGATCGGCCTGCCGGTGATCCTGCTCAAGGGCACGGCCTATGCGGCGGCGGGCCTGTCGGCGGGGCAGGGGCGCTTCATCGGCGATCTCGACATATTGGTGCCGCGCGACCGGATCGATGCGGCGGCCGATGCGCTGATCGCGGCCGGCTGGGAATGGGTCAAGGAAGACCCGTATGACGACGCCTATTATCGGCAGTGGATGCATGAGCTGCCGCCGATGATCCACACCGAGCGCGACCGGATGATCGATGTGCATCATACCGTGCTGCCGCTGACCGCGCGGCAGACGCCGGACGCGGTTGCAATGATGGCGGATGCGGTGTTGATAACCGACGGATTATATATGCTGTGCGCGGAGGACCGGGTCTGTCATGCGGCAGCGCATCTGCTGGCGGACGGCGATTTGCAGGGCGGTCTGCGTAACCTGTGGGACATTCATTGCCTCTGTGAGGAATCGTCGGAACGACAGGATGATTTTTACCTTTGTCTCTTCGAGAAGGCTGCGCATCACCAATTGACTGCGGCAGTTTGGCGCGCGTTGCGCCTATCTCATCATCTATTCAATACCGAGGTCAAAGCCTATCGCGCGCCTATAGAGGTCGATTATAAATTGCGTTGGAGCGACCGAGCTTTCATCAGCCGGTTGTTGGCGCGCAATGGCTGGGGGCAGGAGACGCGCAAAGCGCTGGTCTTCGCCTTCTTCGTGCGGTCCCACTGGCTGCGCATGCCGCCGCTGATGCTGGCGCGCCATCTGTTCACCAAATGGCGCAAGGGGCATCGGCCGCAATAGGTCAGGCGGTGGATAACGTGGCTTCCAGCGCGAGGCCGGCCATGTCGGCGATCGCGAGCAGCCGCTCGAGCGGCTTGCCGTCGCGGGCATCGGACGACAGGCCGGACATGACCGCCACCATATAATCGGCGACGGCTAGTGCCTGGTCGGGATGGTCGGACGCCAGATAGTCCCGGACCCGGTCGACGCTCTTGTCCTTCCAGCTGCGCGCCTGTGCCGCGGCGGTGGCGTCGGCGCCGCGTGCTGCCTCCAGCACCATGCAGCCCGGCGCGGCCGGATCGGTGGCATAGATGCGGGCGGCGGTGCGCAGCAATTCGGTAAGCGCGGCGGCCGGCGGCGTGCCGGGCACAAGGATATCGTCCACCGGCAGGGCATTGCGGGCGTAGCGCGCCAGCACCCGGTCGAACAGGGACGCCTTGTCACCGAAAGCGGCATAGAGGCTGGGCGGATTGATCCCCATCGCCTGGGCCAGCGCGGCGACGCCGACACCATCATAGCCATGGTGATGAAACAGCGCCTGGGCCGCGGAAAGGGCGGCGTCCTCGTCGAAGGAACGCGGGCGGCCCCGGCTCTTGGCTTTTTCTTTAATGGTCATTACAAAAATCCTTGACGGGCGCGATCGGTGATTCATATAGCGATCATTACAAATTTAGCAAGGAATTGTCCCATGACCGATTTCACTGCCAAGAAAGTCCTCGTCCTCGGCGGCAGCCGGGGTATCGGTGCCGCGATCGTGCGGCGTTTCGCCGGTGACGGCGCCGATGTCGCCTTCACCTATGCCGGGTCGCAGGATGCCGCCACCGCGCTTGCCGCCGATGTCGGCGCCCGTGCCATCCGCTCCGACGCGGCCGATCGCCAGGCGGTGATCGACGTGGTGGCGGGCGAGGGCGCGCTCGACGTGCTGGTCGTCAATGCCGGCACGCTGGTGCTGGGCGATCCGCTGACGCTGGACGCCGATGCGGTCGACCGGATGATCGATATCAATGTCCGCGCGCCCTATCATGCGGCGGTCGAGGCGGCACGGCAGATGAACGATGGCGGCCGCATCATCGTCATCGGTTCGGTCAATGGCGACCGCATGCCGTTCGAGGGCGGCGCGGCCTATGCGCTGACCAAGTCGGCGCTGCAGGGCATGGCCCGTGGCCTGGCCCGCGACTTCGGCGCGCGCGGCATCACCGTCAACATCATCCAGCCCGGCCCGACCAATACCGACATGAACCCGGCCGATGGCCCGATGAGCGCCACCATGCACGGCTTCATGGCGATCAAGCGCCATGCCACGGGCGAGGAAATTGCCGGGCTGGCCGCCTATCTGGCAGGACCGGAAGCCGGCATCATCACCGGCGCCATGCACACGATCGACGGCGGTTTCGGCGCCTGATCGTCCGTTCGGGAGGGCCGGCCGAATGGCCGCCCCATCCTGTTGCGCGACCTCTTTTCTTCGCGGCGCGCGATGCTATGATGAGCGCCAACGGGCTGTGCGGGCGCCCGTTCAGGCGATGATCGTCCAAGTTCCGCTCCATGCGCCGCGCCTGCGGCAGGAGCCGATGACGATGACGACACTGGATGATGGTCCGCCGCCGATCCGCCTTTTCCCGCTGTTCCTGAAATTCCTGCGCTTTGGCTGCCTGGCCTTTGGCGGGCCGGTCGCGCAGATCGCGATGCTGCGCCAGACCCTGGTCGAGGAGGAGCGCTGGCTGTCCGGGCCGCGCTTCAACCGCTTGCTGGCGGTGATGCAGATATTGCCGGGGCCTGAAGCCCATGAACTATGCGTCCATATGGGGATGATGGCGCGCGGGCGGATCGGCGGGCTGCTGGCGGGGCTGGGCTTCATGCTGCCCGGTCTGCTGCTGATGCTGGTCGCCGCCTGGCTCTATCGCGACTGGATTGCCGGCGCGGGCTGGGCGCTTCCGGTGCTGTTTGGCATCCAGCTGGTGGTGCTGGCGATCATCGCGCGCGCGGTGCAGCGGATCGGCGGCCATGTGCTGGAGGACCGGCTGCTCTGGGCACTGGCGATCGGCGCCTTTGCCGCGACTTTGCTCGGCACGCCTTTCTGGATTCCGTTGCTGGCGGCGGGGCTGGTCTATGGCTTTCGCGCGCGGCCGATGGTCATTGGCGCGGTGCTGGTCGTGGCGGTGGCTCTGGCGTGGGTGCTGCACCAAGGGGCGGTGACGGTCGCGCCGACCCCGGTGGTCAGGGCGGCGGCGCGGCCCGACATGCTGCTGTTATTCATCGCCGGGCTGAAGGGCGGACTGCTGACCTTTGGCGGCGCCTATACCGCCATTCCCTATGTGCGCGGCGATACGGTCGGGCGGGGCTGGCTGTCGGACGGGCTGTTCCTCGACGGGGTGGCGCTGGCCGGCATATTGCCGGCGCCGTTGGTCATCTTCGCGACCTTTGCCGGCTATATGGCCGGGGGGCTGGGTGGCGCGCTGGCGATCACGGCGGGCATGTTCCTGCCGGCCTTCGCCTTTTCCCTGATCTTCTATGAGCGGCTGGAGGCGCTGGTCGAAAATCCGGCGCTCCACCATCTGCTGGCCGGGGTCGCGGCGGCGGTGGTCGGGGTGATCGCGGCGACACTGGTGCAGCTGGGTTGGGCGGCGGCGATGCGGGCGGACCGGCTATGGGCGGCGGGCCTGATCCTGCTGGTCGGCGCGCTCTGTGCCTGGCGGATCAAGGGGCGCTGGAGCATGCCGGCGATCATCGCGCTGGGCGGTGGCGCGGGCTGGCTGCTGCAGCCCTGACAGGGGTGTCATGCAACGGTTCATCGCAGCTTAAGCACGGGAGGCGGAAGGGCGGCCTTTCCGCCTTTCTTCCCGGACATATGCGTGATGCCGTCGATCGAAACCTCCTGGCCCCTGGCTGAGCCTGTTGCCGCGCAGAAGGCGCGTCCGGTGCCGATTGTCACGCGACCATTGGCGATCCGGCGGCATTTTCTGGCGGCCCTGGGCGTGAGCATGCTGCTGCTCGCCCTGCTGATGGACATGGCGGACCTGCGCATCGACCTCTGGCAGCCGAGCAGTATCGCCTATGGCGCGGCGGCGGCGCTGTTGCTGGCGCTGCGCTTCGGCCTGCCGCGCAGCGGCTGGCGCCATGCCGGGACGGTGGCGCCATTTGCCACCTATGTCGGCCTGTTCACGCTGATCTCGGTCATGGGCGCGGCGGCCAGCTATCCCGTGGCGGCGCTGACCCATGGCTATGCCGATGCGACCTTGCAGCGCATCGACGAAGCGCTGGGGTTCGACTGGCTCCATTGGTATCGGCTGACCGCGTCGCACCGGACACTCCAATTCCTGGAAACAGCGGCCTATCGCAGCATCTATGTGACGCCGGCGCTGCTGCTATGGTGCATGGCGCGGGTGGGCGAGCAGGAACGGGCCTGGCGCTTCATCGCCACCTTCTGGCTGGCGGCGGTCATCACCCTGATCCTGTTCAGCCTGATGCCGGCGGTCGGGCCATTCTCTTATCTGTGGCACGAACCGATCCGCTACATGCCCGAAAGCGAGCTGTGGCAGCAGGGGCTGATCCCGGCGCTGCGGACGCATGCGGTCCATGCCATCGACCTGGGGCAGTTGCGCGGCATCGTGTCGGCGCCCAGCTTCCATACCGCGGCGGCGGTGCTCTATATCGCGGCGGGGTGGCGGATCGCGGCGCTGCGCTGGCCGATCGTCGTGCTCAACGCGGCGATGCTGCTATCGACCCCGGTCGAGGGCACCCATTATCTGGTCGACATGATCCTGGGGCTGGGCGTGGCGCTGACCGCGCTGGCGCTGATGGAGGTCCATCGGCGCCGCTGCGCGGTCAGCGTATAAGCTCAATCCTTCTTCAGGATATCCATGGCGAGGACGGTCATCGCCTCGCTGGCGGTGGCGATGACCTTGTCGGCCTCCGGCGCCCAGAACGGGCTGTGCAGCGAGGGCAGGGTGATCTGGCCGGCCTCGGCCGCCGCCATCTTGTCCGCCGGCACGCCGCCGACCCAGAAGATGAAGCTGTTGATCGACTTGTCGGCGCGGTAGAAGCGGCCGAAATCCTCGCCGCCCATCACCGCCGGGGTTTTGACCACGCGGCCCTCGGCGAAATGCCCCTTGAGCAGCGCGCCCATCTGTTCGGCAAATTCGGGCGGATTATAGGTGGACGGGGTGAACTCATCCTTGACGCTGACCACCGGCATCTTGTCGTCGGGCACGCCCGCCGCAATCGCCTCGCCACGGGCGATCCGCTCGATCCCCTTGATCAGCTTGGCACGGGTCTCGTCCGAATAGCTGCGCACGGTCAGCAGCAGCAGCGCCTGATCGGGGATGATATTGTGCTTGGCGCCGGCCTGGAAGCTGCCGACGGTGACGACGGCGGGATCCTGCGGATCCTGTTCGCGGCTGACCAGAGTCTGCAGCGAGGTGACGATGCGCGAACCCAGCACGATCGGGTCGCGGGTCGTCTGCGGATAGGCGCCATGGCCGCCCAGCCCCTTCACCACGATATCGACGCTGTCGACATTGGCGAGGGCATAGCCCGACGTATAGCCGACGACGCCGGCCTGGAGATTGGCGGCGTCATGAAAGGCGATGGCATGGGTCGGGCGCGGGAAGCGGGTGTAGAGCCCGTCCTCCAACATGTCGCGGGCGCCCTTGCCCACTTCCTCGGCCGGCTGGAGGATCATCACCAGCGTGCCCTTCCACTTGTCCTTGCTGGACGAGAGCAGCTTGGCGGTCTCGATGAAGGCGGTCATGTGGGTGTCATGGCCGCAGGCGTGCATCACGCCGGTCTCGACGCCCTCGGGCGTCTTGGTGCGGACCTTGGACGCGAAGTCGAGGCCGGTCTGCTCGACCACGGGCAGGCCATCCATATCGGCGCGGATCAGCAGCACCGGCCCCGACCCATTCTTCATCACCGCGACGACGCCGGTGCCGCCGACCTTCTCGGTCACGTCAAACTTCATCGCTTTCAGGCGCTTGGCCAGCTTGGCGGCGGTATTCACCTCCTGCAGCGAGAGTTCGGGATTGGCGTGCAGGTCGCGATAGAGGGTCATCAGCCCCTCCATGTCCCTGGCGATCAGGCCGGGCAGCTCGCTCTGCGGCGTGGGGGTGGGCTGAACCATGGACGGCTGAGCCGGCGGCGGCGCGGTCGGGGTTTGGGCGACGGCGATGGACGAAAAGCTGACAGCGGCCAGAAAGGCCGTGAGCGCGTGGCGCATATGATTGAATCTCCCTTGCTGGGCAGGAGCATAAGGGGATTTTACGGGCGTTAAAGGGGGATTGTTACGATGGTGAGGCATGTCTGGGGTGCCTTCGAATGATTGGCAATCTTTGCCAATATGCGATAAGATGAAGCAGGAGCGACCTATGGCGACGATGAATATTTCCCTGCCCGATCCGATGAAGAACTGGGTAGAGGCGCAATCCGCGACCGGACGATACAGCAATGCGAGCGACTATGTGCGCGATCTGATCCGCCGCGATCAGGAGCGACAGGCGAAGATTGCCCATATGCAAATGCTGGTCGATGAAGGCCGGGAAGGCGGGATCAGCGACGAGACGATGGACGATATCCGCGAGCGGGCGTTGAAGCAGGCCGGGCTGCAGTGCTGAGATGGCGCGCTATCGTCTGACCCGTGCGGCGTCGGACGATATTATGGCGATTTTCGTGGATGGTGTCGAACGGTTCGGGCTGCTGCAGGCCGACCTCTATCATGCGGGATTGGCGGCGGCCTTCGACCGGATTGCGGAATACCCCTTCGCGGTGCGACTGCGCCACTATCGGGCGCATCTGATTCTCTATGACCTTGTCGAGGATGACCGGCCCCTCATCCTGCGGGTCCGCCATGGTCGGGAAGACTGGCAGGCGCGGGAGGAAGGGCCGGATCGTTAGCGTAGATCAGCGCGCGTTGATGAACGCCCGGATGTCCGCGCTCAGCTTGCGCAGGTCGTCGGGGCGGACATACATCATGTGGCCGGCATCATAATAATGATACTGGATACGCGAGGCATCGAAGCCGGTGCGGCTCATCGCATATTCGGCGCCGAAGAAGGGGGTAGCGAAATCATACCAGCCCTGGCCGACGAACACCTTGAGACCGCTATTCTCGCGCAAGGCCTTGCTGAGATAAGGCGCGACGCTGGCATAGACTTCGCTGTCGCGGCCGCGCTGGCCCTGCAGCTTCCAGTCCCAGCCGCTGACCCCGCCGATCGTGACATAGGAGCGGTCGGTCTTGTACTTCAGCTCGTCACGGGCATAGCTGTTCATCGCGGCGGTATAGGCGCCGTCGATCGCGTAGAAGCTGGGATCATTGTCCGGCTCCTCGCCGGCCGCATCATAATCCTTGCCGGTATAGCGGGTGTCGAGGCGGCCGATGGAAACGCCGCGATCGCGGAGCAATTCCTTGTAGAAACGGCCGGGCGAAATGCGCAGTTCGGCATGGTCGACAAACTGCTCCGACAGGCCGGTGAGGCGGGCGAGTTCGGTGCGGACGCTGGCGCGTTCCTGGTCCGACAGCTGGTTGCCCTTGAGCAGCGCGGCGGCATAGGGGCCGATCGCGAAGGCGCGGGCCTGCTGCGCGGCTTCGGCCACGGTGGCGGGCGGATTGCCCATCTTCTTGTGATACCAGGCGGTCGTCGCCATCGAGGGGAGGTTGAGGATATAGGGCATTTCATTGCCCTGCACCTCGGCCGAGGCGCCGAAGTCGAGGATCGACGAAATCAGGATGATGCCATTGACCGCGACGTCATTATAGCTGCCTTCCAGCTCGTTGATGAGCGCGACCGAACGTGTGGTGCCATAGCTTTCACCGCCGATGAACTTGGGCGAGGACCAGCGGCCATTCTCATTGAGCCACAGGCGGATATAGTCGGCGATCGACTTCGCGTCGGCGGAGACGCCCCAATAATCCTTGGGATCCTTCTTGCCGATGGCGTGGGAGAAACCGGTGCCGACCGGATCGATGAAGACGAGGTCGGTGACGTCGAGCAGCGATTCCGCATTGTCGACCAGCGGATAGGGCGGCGCGCCGTCATCCTGCGCATCGGGCAGGACCACGCGCTTGGGGCCGAAGGCACCCATGTGGAGCCAGAGCGAGCCCGAGCCGGGGCCACCATTATAGAGGAAGGTGATCGGGCGCTTCTTGTCGCCGCCATCCTTGACATAGGAGGTGGCATAGATCGCCGCGAGCGGCTTGCCATCCTTGTCCTTTAGATAGGTTTCGCCGGTGGTCGCGGTGTAGCTGATCGCCTTGCCACCGAACACGCCCTTATGATGGGTGACCGAGACATTGGGGGCGGGCACGCCAGCTTCGGCGGCCGGTGCCTCGTCCTTCTTCTTGTCCCCGTCCTGGGCCTGGACGGCCATGGGCATGATGGCCAGCGCGAGCGCGGCCAGCGAAATCGTCAAACGCATTAAGGATGCTCCCCTTTCTTTTGTGGCGCACTGGCTAGCGGAGAGAGGGACGTGCGGAAAGGGGGCAGGTGGGAAAGTGTGGTTAAGCGGCAGTCCGTTCTCTACCGTCGTCCTCGCGGAAGCGGGGGGCATCTCCTCAACCTAGTGCGACACCCAAGGTCAGGAGATGGGTTCCCGCCTGCGCGGGAATGACGAAAAGGGGTGGGAAGCGGACTGTCCTCTGTGGATGGCTCCCGCGTTGCAAGCATAAAGTGATGATCTGGCCTTTGGTCGGGTGCAGTCGTCTGTCCGGCCTGTTGATGCAGTCGGTGAGACTGCTGGCCCTGATGGTGTCCGCGAACA